>ENA-OPCT01000974-OPCT01000974.1-human-gut-metagenome-genome-assembly--contig:-NODE-974-length-13211-cov-2.498556_pt1 | contig 13211 bp, 9 predicted proteins | sample MGYA00241572_ERZ501495 | MGnify/ENA primary metagenome ERZ501495 (study PRJEB25962, sample SAMEA2042580) | human gut metagenome | biome: human gut; feature: human-associated habitat; material: faeces... | reverse complement strand
GTGAAGCAGGGCTTCACAAGGTAATACGCGAGCTTGCTCGCTAGGTAAAACACAAAGCTGTGCTTTGTTAGGTAAACGCGAGAGGGCTCGCTAGGTAAATGCAAACTTTTGGTTTGCTAGGTAAAACGCGCGTTGCGCTAGTTAAAACATGACGCGGGGCTTCATTAGGTAAAACGCAGGCATGCCTGCTAGGTAAATGCTTCGCTAGCTTTTATAGACAGAAGGACATAAGTTATTATAGTATTACTATTGCGGCTATGCTGTCATTCCTGGCTAGGACCAGGAATCTTATGATAATGGTCTGTAGGATGTGTTTTTCTGATTTGTCGCCGGCATTGTGCTGTCGTTGGGATAAGATTCCTGGTCCTTGCCAGGGATGACGCTGTCGCTGGCATTTGTCATATTTTGTATATTAAAAAGCCTCCTGCAGAACCAATAATCTGCAGGAGGCTTTGATTGTATTTATAAGGTATTATTTTTGATATAGGTAGCGTTTGATGCTCTTCTTGGCTGTTTTTTCGAACTCTTTGTCCCTCAGACGGATCTTGGAGATCTGGCAGTAGGACGGGAGTTGTACGTTGAGTTCCTTTCTGTTCATCTCCATAGCTTTTTCGAGCTCTTCCTTGCTTACGCCGTTGTTGGTTGCTTCGTCAAGTTCCGGATAGACGAGAGCTACGAGCTTGTTGTCTTCGAGGATGATGATTGACTCGGATAAGTACTGCATGTTGTTGAGTTTGCTCTCGATTTCTTCAGGGTAGATGTTCTGTCCGCTGGCTGTGAGGAGCATGTTCTTGCTGCGTCCGCGTATGGTTACGTTGCCGTGGCTGTCCATAGTGGCGAGGTCGCCGGTGTGGAGCCATCCGTCCTTGTCAATGACCATGCTCGTTGCTTCCGGATTCTTGTAGTAGCCGAGCATGAGGTTTGCTCCGCGGCAGATGATTTCGCCAGCAACATTCTTCGGGTCTTTTGAGTCAATCTTTACTTCCATTCTTGTTGTTGCCTTACCGCATGAAGCCAGTTTGAGGTCTTCCCATCTGCTGGAACAGATGATTGGTCCACATTCAGTCATTCCGTAGGCAATGGTGTAAGGGAAGCCTATCTGCTTGAGGAAGCGTTCGACCTCGGCGTTGAAAGGTGCTCCACCGATGATTATCTCGTCGAAGTTGCCTCCGAAAATCTCTTTTGCTTCGTGGAGAGCAGACTTCTTTATCTTCTCGTTTATAATAGGTATATGGAGAAGAAGACGGCCTATCTTGCTGTCTATACGTGGAAGTATGCTCTTCTTGATGGCTTTCTCTATGACCAGGGGTACGCATGAGATTACTCTCGGACGTATCTTAGGGAATGTTTCAGCAATGATGTTCGGAGACGGAATCTTGGTGAGGAAGTGCAGGTGTGCGCCTGTTGTGAATCCGAACAGGAAGTCGTAGGTCATGCCGAAGACGTGGCCCAGAGGAAGCATGGATATGATGTTGTCGCCGGCTTTCACAGGGAGCATCTCACGGCAGTATTCCACGTTGGACCATATACTGCGGTACGGAAGCATGACTCCTTTGGAGAAACCTGTAGTTCCTGAGGTGTAGTTTATGATGGCCAGTTCTTCCGGTGATTCTTCCTTGCGGTAGTTTACGTCTTTCGAGCGGAAGCTCTTGGGATAGCGTTTGCCGTAGATGGCGTTGCGGTTCTCGAGTGCATCCTTGACCTTGTCGTTGCGGCAAGCTGCGAGATTGAAGTCGGACAGTGTGGCAACCAGAATGAGGTTTGGCATTTCGTCTATGTTGAGCTGTGGCCACAGCTTGTCGTAGATGAAAAGCATCTTGGCTTCAGAGTGGTTGACAATGTTGTGTATATTGTCCGCCTTGAGTTCGTGGAGAATAGGTACGATAACGGCACCATAGGTCATGGTAGCCAGGAATGTAACCGCCCAGTTTGAGCAGTTGCGTCCGCAGAGTGCAATCTTGTCACCCGGTTTTATTCCGGCACTCTCAAAAATGATATGGAATTTGGCAATCTTGCGTGCCACGTCCTTGAATTGCAATGTTGTGCCTGTATCATGGTCTGTGAGCGCATCTCTGTCCCAGTTGCGTATGATGCTTTTTTCTATATATCCGATGAATCTATTATCTTTTTCCATTGGGTTTCAATCTTGCACACTTTTGTTAATTTTGCGCAAATATAGGTTTTATAATGATGTCATGCAAACATTATGGCATTTAATTGAACGAGACGACACTATTTTGTTACTTAAGTATTGTGTGCAGCATGGGCGCTCAGGACTCGTTGATTTCAAAATGGAAGCTGTTGCTGGCCGTACTCTTTTTATGTTTTGCGGACAGTGCTTTTAAATAAAGGTTTTAACTTTGTATGGAAATATATATTGTTGAATCTGAAAATTTATACAGCATGAATATTGTTGTTTTGGATGCTTACACGCTTAATCCTGGGGATTTGTCGTGGGGCAAGCTGGAAGCTTTGGGAAATCTTAAGGTGTATGACCGGACGTTGCCTGAAGAGATTGTGGATAGGGCAAAGGATGCGGAAATTGTGCTGGTGAATAAAGTTGTGATTGATGGTGCTTGCATGGAGGCTCTACCGAACCTGAAATATATTGGTGTGCTTGCAACTGGCTATAATGTGGTTGATGTAGATGAGGCACGCAAGCGCGGAATTGTCGTAACGAATATTCCTGCATACAGCACAGACAGTGTGGCACAAATGGTTTTTGCGCATATACTGAACATTGTTTCTCGTGTTGATATGTATGCTTCGCAGAACAGAAACGGACGGTGGTCAAACTGCAATGATTTCTGTTATTACGACAGCCCGATAATGGAGCTTGCAGGCAAGCGTATGGGCATAGTGGGATTGGGCCATACGGGTATGGCTACGGCAAGGATTGCCGATGCTTTCGGAATGAAGGTTGTGGCGTTTACTTCGAAAACGGAGCAGTTGCCATACGGCATAGAACCGCTTCCGCTGGATGAGATTTTTGCAACGTGCGATATCGTGAGCCTGCATTGTCCGCTGAACGAGCGTACACGAGGTATGGTGGATGCACGCAGATTGGGACTTATGAAAAAGGGGGCAATACTGATCAATACCGGACGCGGACCCCTTGTCTGCGAAAAGGATGTCGCAGATGCTCTCTCGTCCGGCAGGCTCGGTGCTTTCGGTGCTGATGTGTTAAGCTCTGAACCTCCGGCGTCAGACAATCCGCTTCTGACAGCGCCAAACTGTTTTATTACACCGCATATTGCTTGGGCCACAGTAGAGGCGCGGACCAGACTTGTGGATATCTGTGCCGGAAATGTAAAGGCTTATATTGATGGTGCTCCAGTGAATAGGGTGGACTGATATTTTCTCTACTGGTGCAAAACAAAGGTTTACTGGTTGCTTTTCTGCTTGATTGATGCCAGATCGGCCTCGGTCAGCGACGAACGTACGCGGCTGAGAGTCTCTGGCGTCATCTGCAGATATGAAGCAACATAGTGCAGAGGTGCTCTTCTGATTATATCGGGAAAGTCGCGGAGTGTGCGCAGATATCTTTCTGTGGCCGTCTCGAAACGTATGGTGTCGGCCTTGTGCTGCGACAAGATGAGCGACTGTTCCAGTATTGCGAACAGCAGTTTGCAGAACTCGAAAGACTTTTCTGCAAGCTGGTGAATACCGTCGTAAGGTATGCCGTAGAGTATGCTCGGCTCAAGTGTTTCGATCATGAGTTTGGTCGGTTCTCTTCTGAAATAGCTCTCTATACAGATAATAATACCCCCTTCGGATGCGAGATGTTCGGTCACTTCGCGTCCGTTTTTCAAATAATACTGCCTCACCAGGCCTTTTTCGATGTAGTACATGTTGTTGCAGACTTCCCCTTCGTTGAGAACTGTGGTTCCTCTCGGAAATTTCAGTGGAACCAGTATCTCAGCAAGCATGTTGAGTCCGTCTGTACTCAGCGTCATGCACTTTCTTGCAATCTCGCGTGCGGCGTCTTTTCTTTTGTCCATCTTTTATGCTTTTATACGTATTGTGATTTAAGTCTCTAGAATTAGAGTTTTTTGTGGTTCAGGTGCAGTGAGTATACATGATAGCCGCATGATGAGCGGTGCAGATGCCTGTGCAGGTGTACCGCCACGCATTTTCATGAGTTGACATCAAATGGAACAGAGTAGTCTCTATCTCCGAACAGCTTGCTTCCTACTCGTACCATGGTCGAACCTTCCTCTACCGCTATAGGGTAGTCATGGCTCATTCCCATGGACAGATGGCAGAAGCTGTCGTCGTTTTTGAAGAATTGTTCCTTCGTGCTGTCGAATATGTTTCTTGCATGTCTGAATTCCTTGCGTATGATGTCGTTGTCGTCGGTATTTGTTGCCATGCACATCAGGCCGACGATCCTTACGTTATCCAGTTCACGCCATTCTCCGCTTTCAAGCATTTCGCTCAATGCTTCGGCTGTGAAGCCGTATTTGCTTTCTTCCTGCGCAAGGTGCATTTCCAGCAGGCAAGGGATAGTTCTTCCGCATTTTTTTGCCTGTTTATCAATTTCCTTGAGCAGTTTGAGAGTGTCGACGGCGTGTATAAGTTTTATGAACGGTGCTATATATTTTACCTTATTTGTCTGCAGGTGGCCGATGAAGTGCCATTCAATATCTTTCGGCAGTGCTTCTGCCTTGACCATGAGTTCCTGTACATGGCTTTCGCCGAAGATTCTTTGTCCTGCATCGTAAGCTTCTTTCAGCTCGCTGATGGGATGGAATTTTGAAACGGCCACAAGACATACGTTTTCCGGCAGTCCGGATTTTATTTCATTAAGTTTGTCACTGATTTTGCCCATTTCCTGTTTTCCTCATTGTTTTTTTGCGATTGCGAACTGTTGCCGATTTGGCTATGAAGCAGTTCCCTTTCTATTATCCAGATAAAAGCTATTATTGTGTCTAAATGCTATTATTGTTCGTATTCAGGCTTTGCATCCTTTACAGCCGAAGCATCGTAAGGATATACGTCGAGAAGCGGTGTTTCCTGTACCATTGCTATTTCGTAGTCGACCATCGAGCCCTTCATGCCTTCGTCAAAGCGTCTGATGGCATCGCGCAGGTCGCTTGCCTGTACAAGCATCTGTGAAGCCGATTTCTTTTCGGTCTGCGTCTTTTCGTCGAGAGTTATGAAGTTGCACTTGATCTTGTACCATTTGTCGGCACTGTCGTCTTCGCATGTGAAGAGTTCGCTGTATTTTGCGCGCTTGATGTCGCTCACTGTGAATTCTCCTGTTGCAAACGGCGAAACTTCCTTGATTATTCTGGCTTCGGCTTCTGTGAAATTGAGTGCGTCTACCAGATATGGTTCTGTAACTTTCTTGACTAATCCGTTTTCGAGTGTCTTTTCTGTTTTGACTTTGCACTCGAACCAGTTGTTCATTATCATAATTAATAAATCTGTAGTTATCTGAGTGTAATGTATGCCGCGTACACTAAAAACGGCAGGCAAAAGCCGGTAACCTTTGCCTGCCGTTGTGCGGTATGGCGTATTCTGATGCAAATTTACTTTTTTATTCCGTATTCATATCTTTTTGTCTGTGCTTTTTTGTATATGCAGACATTTGTGCATTCAGAATGCCGTATGCTGTTATCTTACCTGATGATAACCACTTTTGACGCTGTGGCACCTGCTGAGCTGTATTTTACTGCGTAGATGCCTTTGCCCATAGGTATGAGGGCTGTGCTGCCGGTGTTGATTTCGGCAATCAGACTTCCTGTCACAGAGTATATTCTCACAACTCTTTCACCTTTGTCATTGATTTTGATCATGCCGTCTTCTACTTCAATCATGTTCTCCGTTTCGCTTTCTGCAGAGCTGATGTTGTCCGGTATGTCTGGAGTGTCCTCCGGCATCTTCATCATGAGCCACTGGCGGTGTACCACAGTTGGTTCTGTTCCGTATTCCCATACGCCGATACGTGTACCAGCATTGTTTGATTCCTTTTCGAGGTCTAGTGCTCTAGCATCGTCGGCAGTGACAATCTTGCAGAACGGAGCATCGATATTCTCAATCCTGAAAGCCTGTTTGTGTACCTTTTGTGCATGACACGTAGTATTCGCCGGCACTGTATGTGAGCATGTTTCCGTTTTTGTTTTCGAAAATCCAGTTGCCTCCGTCGGCCTTGAGTGTCCACTTCTGGTCGTCGCTCATCGATGCTGTGTTGAGCACTGCATATCCGCTTTCGTTTTCACCGATAGCCATGTTCTGTGCAGTTCTTGACAACAGCATGTATGCAGCTCCTTCTTCAGGCTCTGATGCCTGCTCTGATTTCTCTGTTACAGGTATGAGGAAAGTTGCGATGCTCAGTCCCGGAAGCTTGAATGTCAGTTTGCTCTCTTCGATGCTGAAGTCGCTGTTCAGCTCCATGTTGCGCGTTTCGTCTGTAATGTAGCCGGTGATGTCGCTTCCGATGCTTTCATAGAACGAGAGGTCTACAGTGTGGCTTATCGGAGTGACGTCCGAGTTGATGGCCACGATAACCAGCGAATCGCCCGCAGCGTTGCGTGCTGCAAGAACCTTGTCGTCGGCCACGCTGAGTATTGTGTATCCGGCCTTAATGAATCGGCTTATCTGTTGTCTGACGTAGTAGTTCTTCACCTGGTTGTATGTCTGTGCTGCAAAGTTTCCTGTCACCATGCACCACTGGTCGTTGCCTTCTTCTACATACTGCCAGTCAACCCATGCTGCTGGCATCAGGTAGTTTACGTCGTTCATGAGGCGCTTTGCCATTTCGAGGTTTCCAGATATTCCCGAACCACCGTTTCCTGTTTCGCTCATCCACAGGCGCAGTCCGCTTTCCTGACTGAGTGTGCGTATCTTTGAGCGGTCCTTGTTGGTTCCATAATAAGAGTGTGTGTTCCACTGTCCGATAAGGTTGAGCACACCGGCAGACCTGTATCCTTCGAAAGTGTTGTATGAATCGCCCAGCACTGATTCGTCCGAAGCTGAAATCACTGTGTTCAGCCCCGATTCCTTAAGTATTGGGCTGAGCACCTTCAGGAATGCTATCTGCGAACTGATGTCGAAGTGGCATCCCTCCTGTCCGCCGTTGCGCGACCAGTAGTTGGTCAGCGGTTCGTTGAACGGTTCGAGTGTGCGGAATTCAATGCCGTATTCGTCCTTGTAGTGTTTGCATACATCAACCAGGTAGTGTGCGAATTCCTCGTAGTATTCCGGTTTGAGATTGTCTTTCCATCCGTCCGAGTTGCCTGCGCAGAATCCGCTGTATGTCATGTAGTAGGGGCACGAGTTGCTGAATGCCTCGAAAATTGCGTCCGGTCTCTTTTCTTTGATTTTGAGCATGATTTTTCTCTGTGCTTCATCGCGTGACCAGATGTATCCGCCGTCCGACGAATCCTTGAATCCTTCCATTTCGGCACGCAGACCTTTGCCGCTGCCCATGTGGTGAGGGTCGCAGTTGCGGTTCTCAGGGTCGTCGCCTCCGCCGATGTTGTATCTGAATATGTTGAAGTTGAGGCCCTCAGGGCTCACGAGCCAGTCAACCAGTTCGTCAATCTTTTCATCGCTCCATTTTCCGCACATGTTTGCCCACCAGCAGAGCGATACGCCCCAGCCTTCGATGGTCTGTTTGCGTGCGTCAGGATTGATTACGTACGATGTACTGCTTGTTTCGACAGGTGCATCCTTGTCGTCCGACAGGTACCACAGGTGCATTACGCTCGATCCGTCCTTGTCGGAGAAAGCATACGAACCGTCTACAGTGCTGTCTGTACCCAGACACTTGCCGTTGACCTTGTTGCGGAGTCTTACGTAATTGCCTCCGGCACTCTCAATGGAGTATTTTGCCTCTTCCGGCGTGTTGCTTTCGCGGAAGTATGTGTTCCACTGTCCTTCAAGCTGCATGAAGCCGTTGCCGTCGGCACCCGCAATGTTGTAGTAGCCGTCGCCGAGAGGTATGATGATGAGCTTTCCTGCCAGCGGGTCGTCGGGGCTGACAATGGCGGCGTGGTTGTTGCCGTTCTTGCACAGAACCTTTCCGCTTGAGTGCATGACGTAGATTCGTGTGGTTTTGTCTATGGTAGTTTGCGCGGCGGCGCAGACTGCCATGAGCATGTAAAGGCATGACATCATCAGTAGCCTTGTTTTTCTCAGTTTAATCATAGTTTAATGGATTTTGGGGTTATGTAATTTTTTTAGATGATTTTTGTGTTTTCGTCACTCTGTCGTACTTATAATTGTATGCATGACACAGTTTTCTACAAAGTTATGTTTTTATTTTAGAATAATACCGTTTCTGTCTGAACGATTGGAGAATAAATTTTTTATGTGCGCTTCTTATTGACGGCTCTCATGTGTAATTGATTTGCCGGTTTTGCTTTTCCGAGCAAAAATACAGCTGTTCTTTAATATCGTAGGAGTAAAAATCATTCACATGAGGGGTAAGAATCGTCCAAACTGGATATTTGTTCTTCAGTTTCCGTGTTTTTTCCGGACAATCGACTTACGTCTGTTTTTGGAATTCATCTCGCTGAACAGATGTCTGAATGCTGCGATGGGGTGATGGAACAGCATGCGCGGACCGGAGTATCTCATGATTTCAGCAATCTTTTCGCGCATGTCCTTGCGGTAGCAGTGTACAGGACACATCCGGCATGTGGGTTTTCGGTCGCCGTGCGGACAGCGTTCCAGACGTGCATGTGCATAGGCAAGCAGTTCGCTGCATTCGGAACATAGACTTCCGGCGTGTGTATGATGGTGGCCGCGGCAGAATATGCCTATCATTATTTCCACCGTTTTCTTTTCTCTTTCTATTTTCTTTCCCATTTCTACAGACTATGTATTTTCCGGCATGGCATTTGCCTGTGCAATATTCAGCAAAAAAAACGGCATCTCCAAACGATGATGCCGTCAATGGAGGTGCCGTCACAGTTTATCTTTCGGAAATGAGCTTGTAGACAGCCTTTACTTCTTGCATGGAACAATGACTGCGACGAATCCGCCTTTTGGCAGGCAGTCGGCTTCAACTTGTCCGTTGAACTCTGCAGAGGATATTCTCAGCTTGTCCGCTGCATCGCTGTCGCAAATTTTGGTAATCTGGTATTTGTGACCTTTCTTCAGTTTTATCCGGCTTGCGAGTTTCATAGGCTTGTCCGTACCGTTTATGCCGGCTACATATATGGTGTCGCCCTTGTCTCTTCTCATCAGTACGCTCTCTCCAGGATAACCGTCGAGCAGTGAAGTGTCGTCCCACGCCGCCGGCAGATGTCTCAGAAATTTCTTGGCTTCTTCCGGAAGCTGTGCAAACCCTTCAGGACGGTCGGCCATGTGCTGTATGCCCGATTCGAACACTACCGGCAGTGCCAGTTCGTGGGCATAGGTGAATGCAAACTGCTCGTCAGGCAGGTCGCCATTAATCTGCATCTCGCAGAAGAACGGCCCCATGTATCCGCTCACGCCAACGCCCGAGTAAAGGCCGTTGAACAGCGTTTTCTTTGGCTCGAACCTGTCCTTTGCCTCGCACAGTCCGTGCAGGTCTCTCTCTCTGTTGTATCCGTCGCGTATATCTTTCTCAATGTTTTTTCTGTCAATCCGTTTCACGTCCGACTCCTGTTCGCTCCTGTTCAGCTCTAATGTATATTCTTTCAGAAAACTGCGGAATGCCTCCTTGTCATATTTTGCAGGTTTCACCGACTGCCGTTCATAGAAACTGTCTCTGAAATAGTTAAGTCCCCATCCCCAGTAGAACCATGAATACACGGCCAGCACTATTTCCATTTCCGTGATTGCCACGTGTTTCCATTTCAGGTAGCGTACTCGTGCTATGACTGGATACGTTATCAGCATGACCGTAGCCAGCACCACATATATTTCTTCAAGCGAATATGTTGTCAGCGACGACACTGCCGACAGTGCAGATGATATGGCGGGATAGAGATGCGAGGCATAGAATTCGCCTCCGCCGGGAATGAATCTTACAGCCATCAGTGCCACGAGCGAAACAGCCAGCAAGGCCCGTCTCACCAGCCTGAACTTTCTGGCAGGTGTCCAGTATCTCGTCTGCATGATGTCCGAGTATTTCATAGCTGTTGATTTATGTGTATGTATAAGATATAGGTGTGCTTCTTGTTTGCCGTTCCGGCAGACGCGATGCTTCGGTGGCAAAGATAATAAAAGTAGGAAGCATAACGGTCCGGATGGCGTCGACTTTTCGGATAAAAAGTCTGATATGATGGATAAAGTTGCCGGAACGTACGTTTCGGCATCTGTGCACTGCATCTTTTTTATCTGTACTCGTATAAGAAGAAATCTGTTCTCGCTGCGGAGTTGTTGGTTTAGAACACGTTCGGATTTTGTTTCGCGGGCGCTTGAGTGCTTTTCTTCGGGCGCTCAAAATAAAAATTGCAGGCGCTCGTGGCTGATGTCCCGAGCGCCTGTAATTTCTGTGGCGGGCGCCTGCGTGGTATGCAGTGCCGTATATGTTATGGAAAGATGCGGCAGTGTCTGTGCCGAATGGCCTATTTGAATTGCAGAGTGAATTTTGTCCATTCGTCGTCGCTTCTGGTCAGCGCAATTGTACCGTTGTGCAGACGCATGATCTGGCGCGACAGGCTCAGACCGATGCCCGTGCCGTCCTGCTTGGTGGTATAGAATGGCACAAATATTTCTTCCTTGTTTTCCTTGTTTATCGGTTTGCCGTTGTTTGCCACATTGATTACCACATTCTCTGCAAAATCTATTTCTGCCGTAATGTTTATTATTTTGGCTTCAGCCTGAACGGCATTCTTGATGAGGTTGACCATCACCTGCGCAATCTGGTCTTCGTCGGCATAGAGAAGAATGTCGTCCGACTTCTCTATATAGTCCAGTTCCACATTGTTCGAAAGGAGCTGTTTGCGTGTCAGCTGTGTCACCCTCTCGATGAGTTCTCTCACGTAGAAAGCCTTCTTCACCGGAGCCGACACCCTTGTGAGCGACCTGTAGGTCTCGACGAATCTTATCAGTCCTTTCGACGAGTCCGCAATCGTGTCCAGACCCACTTTCAGGTCCTTGCTGTTGAGCGGTTCTTCGTCCGAGGCGTTGTCTATTTCGTCCGAGAGCATCCGGCTCAGCGAGGCAATCGGAGTTATGGTGTTCATGATTTCGTGGGTAAGCACACGTATCAGTTTGTTCCACGACAGTTCCTCATTGTGTGCCATGTCGCCCGTTATGTCGTTCAGTGCAACTATTTTCACGTCCTTGCCCTGCAGTGTAGTTTCCGAAGCTGTTGCCGACAGCGTCGTCTGTCCCTTTTCGTTGTAGAGCGACAGGCGCATTTCGCCCTTGCCCCTTGTTATGTTCTGGAAACATTCCTCCAGTTCGGGACTAATGTTTTTCAGCTGTCTGATGTTGCTGAACGTAGCTATTCCCAGCATGTTCAGCGCCGCGTTGTTGGAGTAGACCACACGTCCTTTCAGTTTCTTCGACAAGTCTATCACCACAATGCCGGTCTTCACCTGGTCGAGCATCTGTCCGTACAAGCGTTCCTGCTCCATGATTTCTGCCCTTTCGTTTTCGAAAATCTGCCTTATTCGGTTGAGCGTCCTGTTGATGTTTCTGTGGAACAGTTTCTTCTCGTTGAATCTGAAGTTCGTTTCCTTGTCCTCCAGCGCATCGAGCGTATAGCTCACCTTGCGGTGAATCTTTCTGGCATAGTAGGTGCCCGAAATCAAGGCCGACACGAACGCGGCGGCGAGAGCAATGAGTATGGCATTGTCGTAGGAAATCATATATTGTGTTTCTTCAGTTTCATGTAAAGGGTAGGGCGGCTTATGTTGAGCGCTTTGGCCACGTGTGTGAGATTGCCGTTATATTTGTCCATGGCTGCGCGTATGGTCCGTTCCTCCACCATGTCGAGTGTTTCCTCTTTGTCGGCTGTGGCAGTTGAGTCGCAGACGGCCACTTCATTGATGTTGAAGTCGCCGGCCTTGAGCTTAGTCCCTTCAGCCATGATTACAGCCTTTTCCACAGCGTTCTGCAGTTCGCGTATGTTTCCGTTCCATCGGCAGGTCTCGAGAACAATCTTTGCGTCGTCGCTGAGTCCGAACACCTTGCGGTGGTATTTCTCGGCATATCTTTTCATGAATATCTCTGCCAACGGCACAATCTCGTCGGTGCGCTCGCGCAGCGGCGGCAGTTGAATCTGCATGGTGTTTATGCGGTAGTAGAGGTCTTCTCTGAACTCGCCGTCGCGCACCATCTGTTCTATGTCCTTGTTCGTCGCACATATCAGTCTGATGTCCACTGGAGTCGACTGCGAACTGCCCACCTTGCTTACTGTACGGTTCTGCAGTACCCTCAACAGTTTTGCCTGCAGATTGAGCGGAATGTTGCCAATCTCGTCCAGAAACAGCGTGCTTCCGTTGGCCTGCTCGATTTTTCCTGTTCTGTCGGTGTAGGCGTCTGTGAATGCACCCTTCACGTGGCCGAAGAGTTCGCTCTCGAACAGTGTTTCCGTGATTGCTCCTGCGTCCACGCACACCATCTGCTTGTCGGCCCTTTCAGACATCCGGTGAATTTCTCCTGCAAGCACGTCTTTGCCTGTTCCGTTTTCGCCGGTTATAAGTACGCTGGCGTCTGTCGGTGCAATCTTTTCAATCATGCGGTGAATGCTCTCCATGGCAGGACTGCATCCCCAATACATCTCGACAGCTGTCTGTTCGGCCTGTTTGACTTTTGCTTTGTCTTGTCCGTCGCATTTGCGGGCGTATGCTCCGTTGAGTGTTTCTATCAGCTTGTCGTTGTCCCATGGCTTTACCACAAAGTCGAACGCACCGCGCTTCATGCCCTCGACAGCCAGCGAAATATCGGCGTATGCCGTGAAGAGCACAACTTCAGTTTCAGGTTTTGACTTCTTGATTTCCGAAAGCCAGAACAGACCTTCGTTGCCGGTGTTTGCCGACGAAACGAAATTCATGTCGAGCAGTACGACATCAGGGGCAAAATTTCTCAATTCCTCATTGATGACGTTTGGAGTGGAAACCAGCCGTACTTCCTTGAAGTATTTGGTAAGCAGAAGTTTCAGTGTGGCTCTTATGCCGTTGTTGTCGTCCACAACAAGTATTTTTCCTTTGTTCATAGATAATATTGCATTGAGGTTCTTTTGTGTCGGAGTTGCATACACTCCACAATGCCGAGTGTAAATATACGAATTTCTGATTTTTTTCGTCCTAAGGCAGTCG
>ENA-OPCT01000969-OPCT01000969.1-human-gut-metagenome-genome-assembly--contig:-NODE-969-length-13259-cov-2.972205_pt1 | contig 13259 bp, 9 predicted proteins | sample MGYA00241572_ERZ501495 | MGnify/ENA primary metagenome ERZ501495 (study PRJEB25962, sample SAMEA2042580) | human gut metagenome | biome: human gut; feature: human-associated habitat; material: faeces... | reverse complement strand
TGGATGGAAGGGGAGATAACCTGTTTGTTCACACGTACCGGAAGTACGGCATTGGGATGCAGGATATGTTTGAATTCATTTTTTACTACCTTGAAGAGGATCACCATGCGGATACATTTGATACCTCCGGTTGTACTGCCTGCGCAGGCTCCGATGATCATTACGATAAGGAGACACCCCCAAAGAATAGAAGGCCAGAGCATATAGTCGGCTGTGGCGAATCCTGTCGAAGTCTGTAGTGAAATAACTTGGAAGAGGGATTTGCGGAATGCTTCTTCTACGCTCATCGGAGAAGTCTGATAGAGCCAGACTGCAATGAATATGGTGAAGAAAGATACGCATAGGAAATAGAATTTCAGTTCCGCATCATGGATGAACTTCTTTATTTTACCATTGAACATGAGCAGTAGCAACGTAAAGTTGATACCTGAAAGGAACATGAAAATAGAGATTACATAATCTATATAAGGCGAATGGTAATACTCGATACTGGCCTGTTTGGTGGAAAAGCCACCTGTACTGGTTGTTGTGAAAGCATGACATACACTGTCAAATATGCTCATGCCTCCCACTGTCAGTAATATAATCAGAGTTCCCGTCATTCCGGCATAGATTCCCCATATCCATTTGGCGGTGACACCAATACGGGGATGCACTTTGTCATGCGTTGGTCCGCTGGCTTCCGCTGCAAATACCTGGATACCTCCCACACCGAAAATCGGTAGAACGGCAATGGTGAAGAATACAATTCCCAAACCACCTATCCATTGCGTCATTGCACGCCAGAATAGGATTCCGTGAGGCATTGATTCGATATTGTTCAAGATAGTGGCACCGGTACTGCTGAATCCGGACATTGTCTCGAAGAATGCGTCGGCGACATTGGGAATATATCCTCCTATATAATAAGGTAACATCCCGAAAAGGGAAAATGTAACCCACGCCACACTGACAATGACATATCCGTCACGTCGGTTGAGTGATTTTTCCGCCCCTTTGCCGATGGCGAGCAATACAACGCCTATACCGGCAGAAAGAGCTGATGAGATTAGGAAACTTTTTAAATCCCCTTCTTCATAGAAGAGCGAGACACCTCCGCAGCATAGTAACATGGCTGTTTCTATCAGAAGCAGAAAGCCTAGAATCCGGAATATCATCTTCGAGTTAATCATAACAATTACCTGATACTTACTATCTAATTAAAGAATTTAATTAAAGAACTTCTCAATTTTCTTAATCATCATACTCAGGCAGAACACCACTACGTGGTCACCCGGTTGAACCAACGTATCACCGGTTACCAGTATTCCCTCTCCATTACGGATCATACCTCCGATGGTAGTTCCTTTCGGAAGCCCTAAGTCTTTGATCAAATGCTTGGTTATCTTAGCTCCGGCGGGAACGGTAAACTCTGCAACATCCGCATTGGCGAATGTCAGGCATTTTACATTAGACACATCAGCATCCAGCATCATCTGGTAGATGTGGCTGGCGGCGATCATTTTTTTATTGATAACCGTGCCGATGTCGAGACTTTCCGCCATACCGATATAGTCGATATTCTCCACCTCCGCAACAGTCTTTTCCACTCCCATGCGTTTGGCGGCGAGACAGGCAAGGATGTTGGTTTCGGAATTCCCGGTCAGGGCAACGAAGGCTTCTGTGTTTTTCAGCCCTTCTTCAATAAGAAGATCCATGTCACGGCCGTCCCCGTTGATAATCATCGTCTTGTCATCCAATAATTCGGTCAGTCGGTTGCAACGATTGATATCATTATCGACGATTTTCACTTGCATATAGTCCGGCACATATTGGGCGGTACGGACAGCGATGCGGCTTCCACCCATAATCATTACATTACGCACGTCGGCATAATCCTCTTTCCCGGCTATCTTACGTATATAAGGAATATATTTGCGGGTAGTGGTGAAGTAAACAATATCATTTAGTTTGATTACATCGTCTCCGCGCGGGATAATGGTTTCCGTTCCACGTTTGATGGCTACTACGTGATATGGAATGGTGGGACCGCCTAACTGATGTAGGGGAATATTTAGAATTTCCGCTTTCTTACGCATCTTTGTACCGATCAGCACGAGTGCTCCTCCGCAAAACTCCCACCATTGACGTACCCAGCTCATACGCATGGAAGATACAATCTCTTTAGCAGCCAACATTTCCGGATAGATCAATGAATCTACTCCCAGTTTTTGGAAGAACTCTTTGTTTTTAGGCAGAAGATATTCGTAGTTGTCGATACGCGCTACTGTCTTCTTTGCTCCCAAGTTGGTAGCCAGCATACAGGCAGTCATATTGCGGCTCTCATCCGGAGTGACTGCGATAAACAGATCGGCCTCTTTGACACCCACCTCCTTTAGTCCGGAAATGGAAGAAGGAGAGGCGGCAACTGTCAGCAAGTCGAAGTTAGAGCTGAGAGCGCTTAGCTTCTCTTCGTCATCATCCATCAAGATAATATCTTGCTTTTCACGCGATAACAATTTGGCCAAATGGGTGCCTACGTTGCCGGCACCGGCAATAATGATCTTCATGTCAGTTGATAAATTCTTTTATTTTAGTCAGAATACCTTCTTCGTCCATACCGCATAAATGATACAGCTCTGCAACTGAACCATGTTCCACAAATATATTAGGAATGCCGATACGTTTTAAGGTCGGCTTATATTCATTGTCGGCCATAAATTCAAGAATCGCACTACCCATACCACCTTTGATGATACCGTCCTCGATGGTGAGGATACGTTGATGCTTCCGTCCGATTTCATGTAATAGCCTTTCATCCAAAGGCTTCAGGAAACGTAAGTCGTAATGAGCGATAGACTTGCCCAGTTCCGATTCAGCACGGGAAATGGCACGGGCGGCAGTGTTGCCTATCGGGCCGATTGTTATAACCGCAAGGTTGTCACCATCTTTCAGTTTCCTACCTTTTCCTACCGGGATTTCTTCCAACGGACATTTCCAGTCAACCACTACCCCGCGTCCTCGCGGATAACGGATCACAAACGGACCTTTATCCGGCAGTTGTGCTGTGTACATCAATCGGCGCAATTCATGTTCATCCATTGGGGAGGAGATGGTCAGGTTGGGTATCGGACGCAAATAAGCCATATCGAAAGCTCCGTGATGAGTCGGACCGTCTTCGCCGACAAGTCCGGCACGGTCGAGACACAGCACCATGTCCAAATTCAATATAGCCGCATCATGTATTATATTGTCGTATGCCCTTTGCATGAACGAAGAGTACACATTGCAGAAAGGCATAAGTCCGTCCTTGGCCATACCGGCAGAGAAAGTTACAGCATGTCCCTCTGCTATGCCGACATCAAAAGTACGGTTCGGCAAAGCCTTCATCATTATATTCATAGAACATCCTGTTGGCATGGCCGGCGTCACACCGACAATCTTGTCGTTAGCCTGTGCCAGCTCCAGCAATGTAGTACCGAACACATTCTGGAACTTAGGTGGAAGTGATACATCTGCGTCAGGGACAAGAATTTCGCCCGACTTTGCATCAAATCGTCCTGGTGCATGCCATACGGTAGCATTTTTCTCGGCAGGTTTGTAACCCTTGCCTTTTTTAGTGTGTACATGCAGAAGTTTAGGTCCCTTCATGTCTTTGATGGCCCTGAACACACGTACCAATTCAACAACATCATGTCCGTCAACCGGACCGAAATATCTGATGTCCATGCCTTCAAACATATTTCTCTGTTTTGTCAGCATAGACTTCACACTGTTGTTGAATCTTATTATGCCCTTGCGTCTGTTTTCATTGAGTATACCCCAATCAAAAAGTTTTCGCGATATTTTGTATCTGAGAGCATTATATGTATCGTTGGTAGTAAGTTCCAGAAGATACTTGCGCATTCCGCCCACACTCTTATCGATCGACATGTCGTTGTCGTTCAATATAATGAGCATGTCGTTCGGTATCGTAGAAGCATTATTTATACCTTCAAAAGCAAGACCGCCGCTCATGGCACCATCGCCAATGATTGCAACCACATTGCGTTTCTCGCCATGCAGTCGTGCCGCAACAGCCATGCCCAACGCGGCCGAAATAGAATTCGAAGCATGTCCGCAGGTAAAAGTGTCATATTCGCTTTCCATAGGAGAAGGGAACGGACGTATGCCGTGCAGTTTTCTGTTGGTGCAGAATTCTTTCCTCCGCCCTGTAAGAATCTTATGTCCGTAAGCCTGATGCCCTACGTCCCAAACAAGTCTATCGTATGGAGTGTCATAAACGTAATGAAGCGCAACCGTGAGTTCCACCACACCTAAGCTGGAAGCCAGATGTCCCGGATTTACAGACAGTTCATTTATAATGTCATGTCTCAGTTCATCGCACAGCTGAGGTAATTGCCGAACCTCCAGTTTTCTAAGATCTGAGGGATCGTCAATACTTGAAAGCAGTTCAAAATTCGAGATATCAGCCATTTTTCAACATTTATAACCTTGCAAAAATACGAATTTAAATGAAAGTTGTTTACATTTGTGAAAAAATATTGCACTAACGATGCCTAATTTGTTTACTAAGGTTGAAATGCCGGCAATAAGCTCCGAAATACTCCATTCCGACAAAATCATGCTCATGGGGTCATGCTTTGCCGACAACATAGGCGAACGACTGAAATCAGCAAAATTCAACTGCCTTGCCAATCCGTTCGGAACGCTCTACAACCCGTTGTCCATCTCACAGGCCCTGCGTCAGGTTATTTCCGGACGCATATACAGTGAAGGCGATGAGGAACTGTTCCGCGGCAACGATGGCTTGTGGCACAGCTGGATGCACCACAGCCGTTTCTCATCAGCCGACATGTCTGAATGCATTTCAACCATCAATTCTTCAATCTCAAAAGCATCATTCCAACTCAAAGATATAGACAAGCTCATCATTACGTTCGGCTCATCGTGGGTCTACCGTCTCAAGCAGAACGGTTCTGTCGTGGCCAACTGCCACAAACAGAACGACAAGCTTTTCAATCGAGAGCGCCTCACGCCTGAAGAAATAGTTTCCGAATGGAACACTCTGGTATCCGAACTTAAAACCATGTCGCCCAAACTCGAAATAATCTTCACCGTAAGTCCTATCAGACACCGCAAAGACGGATTTCATGCCAATCAGCTCAGCAAAGCAGGCCTGCTCCTTGCTGTTGACAGCATCTGTTCGTCAAATTCTTCATTCTGCAGCTATTTTCCTGCATACGAAATAATGATGGACGAACTGCGCGACTATCGCTTCTATGCCGACGACATGCTCCATCCATCATCCATAGCCGTCGACTACATCTGGGAGCTTTTCTCAGGATGCTTCTTCAGCCCATCTACCGTCAAATTGTCCGACGAGTGCAGAGCTATCCAGACAGCCCTGGCTCATAAGCCTTTTGCGCCAGAGTCAGAAGCATACGAAAAATTCATACAGAACACCAAAAACAAAATAATAAAACTAACAGAAAACCATCCATACATCAACATGGATGAAGAATTATCATTATGCAATACAAGATTGAACAAATAGCCGGTATAATCAAAGCAGAGCGCCATGGCAATACCAGTGCTGACATCAGCTGGCTGTTGACCGACAGCCGTTCACTCTGTTTTCCTGAAGAAACACTGTTTTTTGCAATCAAGACCAAACGCAACGACGGCCACCGTTACATCAGTGAACTTTACAAGAATGGCGTGCGCAATTTCGTCGTAAGCGAACTTCCCGACGACATGCCAAATTGCGCCGACGCCAATTTCCTGGTCGTAAGCGACACGCTCCAGGCACTCCAGCAATTGGCCGAACACCATAGAATGCGTTTTGACATACCGGTCATCGCCATAACCGGAAGCAACGGAAAGACCACGGTCAAGGAGTGGCTCTACCAGCTGCTCTCACCGTCGTGCAACGTTTGCCGCAGCCCGAGAAGCTACAATTCGCAGATAGGCGTACCTATGTCCTTGTGGCTTATAGGACAGAACACAGACCTTGCCGTCATCGAAGCCGGCATTTCAATGCCTGGCGAAATGCAGAACCTGGCATCAATAATAAAGCCAACAATCGGCGTCATAACAAACATAGGTGAAGCACATCAGGAGAACTTTGATTCATACGAAGAAAAGTGCAGAGAAAAGATGTGTCTGCTGTCATCTGCTCCAAAAGCTGTGCTCAACATGAACGATCCTGCAATAAAAGCCTGCAGAAACATACTTCCAGAAGCCACAGCTGTAACAGCATGGCATGATAAGGCTAACGACGCATCATGCAGTTGCGATATAACAATTACAGACATAAAGAAAAATACAGGAACGACCGACATAACAGTCCTCATCGACGGAGCAGAGCATACATTCACCATACCGTTCATAGACGATGCCTCAATTCGCAACTCTCTCACATGCCTCGCTGTATGTACCCAGCTGCAACAGTTTGCATCGATCGAAGACATTATGGAGCGCATGAGCCGTCTCGAACCTGTAGCCATGAGAATGGAAGTAAAGAATGGACGCAACGGATGTACACTGATCAACGACACATACAATTCCGAAATACACTCACTCGACATAGCTCTCGACTTCATGTCCAGACGTCCTGACACCAGCAGGCAGAAGCGCACGCTCATACTCAGCGACATACTTCAGAGCGGAGAAACAGCAGAAGCACTCTATTCGCGTGTAGCATCACTTGCAGAAAGCCGCGGCATAAGCAAGATTATAGGTGTCGGCAAAGACATATCTTCATGTGCACACCTGTTTAATATAGAGAAATACTTCTTTGCATCGACAGAAGAATTCATATCCAGCCACATTTTCAGACAGTTGACCGACGAGTTCATTCTGATAAAAGGTGCACGCAGCTTCCACTTCGAACGCATATCCGACCTTCTGACACAGAAAGTCCATCAGACCATACTCGAAGTGAATCTGAATGCCCTTGTCGACAACGTCAACTACTACCGCTCATTCATGAAACCCGAAACCAAGATGGTCTGCATGATCAAGGCATCGGCCTACGGCATGGGCTCTGTGGAAGTTGCCAAGACACTCCAGGACCACAACATAGACTATCTTGCTGTAGCAGTAGCCGATGAAGGTGTCGATCTGCGCAATGCCGGCATCACGTCGAACATCATGATAATGAATCCGGAAACGACTTCATTCCATACGCTCTTCGACTATCGCCTCGAACCGGAAGTATTCAGTTTCAGCATACTTGAAGCTCTCATACACGAAGCAGAAAGAGAAGGCATAACGAATTTCCCTATACACATCAAGCTCGATACAGGAATGCACCGTCTCGGCTTCGACCCAGAGCATGATATGGAAAAACTCATCAGCATCCTGCAGAAACAGAATGCACTCGTTCCGCGCTCAGTGTTCTCACACTTCGTCGGAAGCGACGGCGACGAGTTCGACAGTTTCTCACGCCATCAGTTCGAGCTCTACGACAAAGCCAGCCGAAAGCTCCAACAGGCCTACAGCCACAAGATACTGCGCCATATATGCAACTCGGCCGGCATAGAACATTTCCCGGAGTATCACCTCGACATGGTACGTCTTGGTCTCGGACTCTACGGCATAAATCCGCGCAACAACGCAATAATAAACAACGTAGCAACTCTCAAGACAACGATATTGCAGATACGCGATGTACCGTCAGTCGACACAGTCGGCTACAGCCGTAAGGGACACCTCACACGCAACAGCCGCATTGCGGCAATACCTATCGGATATGCCGACGGTCTCAACCGTCATCTAGGCAACGGCCACTGCTACTGCCTCGTCAACGGCAAGAAAGCACCTTACGTAGGCAACATCTGCATGGACGTCTGCATGATTGACGTGACCGACATCGACTGCCACGAAGGCGACACAGTGACAATCTTCGGCGACGATCTGCCGGTAACAGTACTCAGCGACGTACTCGGCACAATCCCATACGAAGTACTCACATGCATATCAACACGAGTACAGCACGTTTATATACAGGAATAAGACTTAGCAAGTTTTTATACCAACATATACAAAACAGCAGGTCGGAGAAATACCGCAATATTCACGGGCATTCTCCGACCTGCTGTTTTATTTAAAACTCTCAAATCATCACTTACGCGTCATGCTTATGATTTTATTTATAAAATATACTCCATCATAATCCTGCGAGAATCCGTCAAGAGACCGGCCTAAAGACTGCACCTCAAGTTCAACATTTACTGGAGAATACGAAGCAGCACCGGCACCCAAAACATCACGATACCTCAATCTGGCCTGATCTGTTCCATCAATCAACCAATACGATGCAGAATCACCGTCGGCAGTAAATGAGCGAACCTCATGTCCCAACACCATCTCACCCTTCACCTTCTTGACTATATCGTAAGGTTCAATGCTTTTTTCATCAATCAGCGGAGCATCCTGTCCGATTTCCACAAATACAGCCTTATCCGGATGTGACGAGAACACTTCAAAATAGCGCATTCCGCTGTTTCCGACACCCCAACCTCCGCAGGTATAAGGCACAGGTTCACGCTTGCCCCTTTCCGCTAGAAGTTCTGCAGACCTTCCTGTCAGCTGCAATACATATCGAGTCACACCTACCCTGCCGGACTCAACCTCCTTGAACTCGCATTCTTCACTGTCGAGCCACGAAGCACCAGGCAGTCTAGGCGACTTTCTCAATTGCGGAAGCAATGACTGAATAAAATTGGCATCAATATTGAAGACCTTTACAACAGGCTCTGAATAATCTTTCTTTCCTCCTACTGTACGCTCAATCCTCACTCCGAGGACAGAAGCATCCGTAACGGCACGTATAGATTCGTTGCGCTGTGCAAAAAATCTCAATCCTACACCTTTAACTTCTTCCCATTCAAAACCAGCCTCAGCCTTACGCGACGGCTTGTAATCCGAAGAAACACTGTCTGAAACAACAATCTTAGATTTTGCAGAATCAGAGCTTCCTTCAGAAGAAGAATCGCATGCCACCATAAAAGACGATATTGAAGCAGTGGCAACACACAAAAAAACTATCCCTTTTAGTCTCATAATATCAGTTTTAAGCCGTAAATATATGCATATTTATAAATCCGCATATCAAAAATTTGTTTATTTTCCAAAATCTGCGATAAAAACGGCAAATGTAGTGACAAAACGATTAAACAAACACTTTATAGATTTAGCCCTGATAGCTTTAAGCGTAAACAGGAAAGTTAAAAAGTTAGGAAGCGAATAAAAAAAAGCATAAATTTGCGGCAAGGGTCTTAGGCACCAACCTGCCTGACAAACAGCGATTCAGAACAGACAAACCAAAACATGTCTTATATATGGCACCAAACAACATAATTACGACAACGGCCATGGCTCCGGGCGCAAAGAAGACGCCTCGCATGGAATGGCTGGATGCCATGAGAGGCTTCACAATGATACTAGTTGTGGCCTACCACGTAAGTTTGATCGGATTCACCCAGAGCATCAAAGAATCATCGGTGCTTCCGCTGTTCGTTCTGTTCCGTATGCCGCTGTTTTTCTTCATAAGCGGTTTTCTTGCATACAAATCAAACCTTACATGGAGCGGAAATACTCTGGGTACACTTGTATGGAAGAAAGTTAAAATACAGATATTCCCTACGCTTGTATTCCTGTACGTATTTGTGGTGGTAAAATATCCGGACTTCATGACCGGCATCAACGCTGTTATGGCATCTCCAACCAAAGGCGGATACTGGTTCACATGGTCATTGCTCCACATGTTCATCATATATTATCTTTTTTCATTTGTTGAATACAAGCTCAAGTGGCGCTCGTGGATACCTATTGCAATATTGTGGTTCGTAGCCCTCTGCATCTACGCAACTGTCTATATGCCGGCATGGTTCACCTATCACAATGCACCATTCTACAAATACTCAAGTCTTATACAGACAATGCAGTTTTTCCACTTTTTCCTTTTCGGAAACATAGTGCGCCGCTATTGGGGCAATTTCCAGAAACTTTTCGACACACGCGGTTTCTTCCTCACATGCCTCATCGTGGCATTCATCTGCTGTGCCGACTTCCTCAAATGGCATGTCTGCCGTATGCAGGTAACCAATCTGCCTCGCACAACGGCCATGTATACATTGCTTCTCATAATATTCATGACTTTCAGATACTACAAGGACTATTTCACAAAGGAAAACCGAATAGGACGCATGCTGCAATATATAGGTGCACGTACACTCGATATATATCTGCTCCACTTCCTTTTCATGCCGAACCTCAAATGTGTAGGAAAATTTCTGGATGCAAACCCTCACAATTTCGTGCTCGACACGACAATATCACTGGTTTTCAGCCTGCTTGTAGTCGGATTCTGTATTGTAGTATCAAACATTATCAGAATAAGCCCGTTCCTTAAGAAATATCTTTTCGGACGTTGACATATTTATTTATGCAGTATTGCACTGACCGATTTTCACTAAAACAACGACAATGAACATCAAACTTACAATAGACAAGGTGAAACTGGCGCTGATGAAGCGTACAGGAAGTGCCAACAACAAGAAAACAATAACTTCGTGGAAAGACAAGCATTACAATAATGCTCCACGTATAAGTTTCGTCATACAGTCGCACAACAAGAGTCTGCAGGTTTGCCAGATTGTCGACCTGCTGAGAAAATGCCCCGATTCGGAGATAATCGTGATGGACGACGGTTCGACACCTGAACACACAAAACGCATCGCGGCACACCTGACCGGAGCAAACGAATTCATGCTCAGGGCCAACGACTTGTATGAAAACGTGATGTACGACCGTGCAATACGCATAGCCAACGCCAGATACGTGGCATTGATGCAGGATGATGACATATTCGACAACATGGACTGGGCCGAAGAAGCACTCAGACTGTTTGCCGAACATCCCCAAATGGCTATCCTCGGCGGAATGGACGGCCTGCACATCGTATTCCCAGAGGGAAGGATCAGAGGCGAATCGATTACTGCCGGCACTACAGAATTCCGCTTTGTAGAAGCTGTAAACCGCGCACCAATGTGGATTGACCGCGAACTGTTCCTGAAAGAGCTGAAACACATCGATTTCTCGCTTGCCCCATATCAATACGACGACTACGAACTGTGCATGCGCGCATGGCTGTGCGGTCTGCAGGTAGGATGGTACAATGCAGGATGTCGTTCTCTCAGCGTCGGCGGCATGAGACTGTGGAACAACAAAGTGACAGCACATCTCTGTGTCGTCAACGGAAAGAATCTTAACGGGCGATACGCAGACAAGATTGAAGGAATAAGGAAAATGGTGGAAGAAGCAAACAAAGAATTAAAAAAGTAAGGCATCGTCTCAATAGGCGATGCCTTACTTTTTATAAACAAGCTAGATAGCAGCAACAATCCAGCTGCTGCATTTGTGGGAAAATATATAGACTACAATAAAGCAATTGTCCATATCGGGGGATTTTTACGATTTCTGACAGTTTGAACACCGTTTTTTACTGTATGCAAACATGGAAATAACTATAAAAAGACATATATTTGCCTAGAAAACGACACAACACTTGAAATAACTCAAAAATAGTTACAACTATCGGACATGAACAAACAAAATCAACCTTAATTGCTACATGAATCTCACAAATGGACGAAACATTATCAATTAACATAATGTACTACGCGGCAGGAGCCAACATGACATTCCTCACCATGATGAGCGCATATTTCCTGCGTACAGCAGGAAAAAACAAAAGACTTAGAGTGGTGACAGGCTATGTTCTTCTGCTATGGGCAATCCAATCATACAAGGATGCATTCATGCTTCTGGGTGGTTACTACGAATGCGACTATCTCAGAAAACTGTTCATCATGTTCGACACTCCATCAATAGCAACATGCGCCTTCATACTTTTTGAACTTCTAAAACCGAAATCACTTACATGGAAAACAGTCGTCATACACACAACACCATTCCTGCTTCTGGCTACAGCATATATTTTCACAAAAGAAGAAAGGTTATACACAATCAGCACATGGTATTCTGCCATATACGGACTATGCGTCATGATATATTCTCTGGTGTGCATACCTATTTACCACAAACACATGAAGGAAACATATTCCTACAGTGAAAATATAGACCTGAAATGGCTATACGTCATAATATTGTCGTTCGTACTTTTTCTCGGACTATGGAGCTTATCATGCTTCTACCTTGAAGCAGTTACAGACACCCTATACTACTTCCTATCATGTTTTATCTGGTTGTTAATATGCAGATTCATAAATAGACAAGAAAATATAGAAATGGAAATCATGACATCCTCTCCTTCAGATTTTGATGACAACAACGCAAATACCTACGAAACAGAAACACAGGAGTCAAAATATGCGTTTGCGGAACAGTTCAACAAAACATTCGAGGAAAAGAAACTATATCTGAACCCTCGCTTGACAATAATTGATCTGGCACATGAAATAGGAACAAACAGAACATATATATCAGACTATCTTAACAATGAGTTGGGCATTACCTTCTTTGACTACGTGAACCAAAGACGTTTGCTTTACGCAGAAGAACTATTGCGCACTACCGATGATTCATTGGATTCCATATCGATGGAATCAGGTTTCAATTCACAAAGCACTTTCAGGCGGGCATTTCAAAAGAAATACGGATGCACACCAGGAGTATATCGTTCGAAGATAAACAATACAAATAAGTAGTTTCCGTTCAAAGTTATTTTATGAACTTCTAGTCAAAGCTATTATTGTTAAGACGAACCGGAGCCATCCGTGAGGACAGCTCCGGTTTTTATTTATGAATAATCGCTTTATCAGAATTGCACTAATAAACCGTTTGAGAGGATATTGTATAGATCCCTAGTCCAGGCCAGGAATAACGGTCCATTAAAGGACCGTGTATGAAAGCTGCAAACTCGATGTTTGCATAGCATCAACTATGCTGACAGCAATGCAGGCGACGCCGCAATGTATCAATGTTCGTCATCCCTGGCCAGGACCAGGGACCTTATGCCAGCGACAAGCACCAAACTCGAATCAAAGGATTGAGAGTAGAACAATACTCAGGAAAACTAAAAGGCATTGTACTTTTTAGATCCCTGGTCCAAGCCAGGGATGACGGCCTTGGGGAAAGGCCGTGAATGAAAGTTGCAGACCTCGATATTTGCATAGTATCAACAACGCAGACAGCAATGCTGGCAAGGCCACAACATCTCAATATCACGTCATCCCTGGCCAGGACCAGGG
>ENA-OPCT01000962-OPCT01000962.1-human-gut-metagenome-genome-assembly--contig:-NODE-962-length-13326-cov-3.253334_pt1 | contig 13326 bp, 11 predicted proteins | sample MGYA00241572_ERZ501495 | MGnify/ENA primary metagenome ERZ501495 (study PRJEB25962, sample SAMEA2042580) | human gut metagenome | biome: human gut; feature: human-associated habitat; material: faeces... | reverse complement strand
CGGCGAACGTTTCGAACTATTGGCCATGAAAGCCGCTGGTATACCTTTACTACGCATCATGCGCCCCCTCATTCTCTTAATGGGAGTGGTGTGTTGTGCTTCTTTCTATTTCCAAAATGTAACAGTTCCCGATTCGCAGGTTAAACTTTATACTTTACTCTATTCCATGAAACAAAAATCACCGGAACTGGATATTCCGGAGGGGGCTTTTTATGATGAAATAGAAGGATATAATCTGTATGTAAAGAAAAAGAATAAAGAAACCGGTATGCTTTATTCGGTTATGATATATAACTTTTCCGACGGATTCGAAAATGCGCATATCATTGTAGCGGATTCCGGTAAATTGGAAATCACTGCCGATAAGAAGTTCCTGCAATTACATTTATATAATGGGGAACAGTTCGAAAACCTGAAACAGCAAACACGGAATGTCGAGAATGTGCCCTATCGGCGGGAGTCTTTCTGTGAAAAGCATACCTTAATAGAATTCGACTCCAATTTCAACATGATGGATGGAAGTTTCCTGAATAACCAAGCAGCCAGTAAAAACATGATAGAACTCAGGCATAGCATAGATTCTATGACTACGAGATTTGACAGCATCGGACGAAATTATTACAAGGAGACACATAATAAACTAGTGCCTATTCGTTTTACGCCTAGGGATTCGGTGAAGATTAAAGAATCACCGGTAAAGACGATTAATATGGATAGTTTATTCCGAGTTTCGAGTAAAGCGCAACAGGCACGTATTTTAAAAGCAGCATCGGAAAAGGTGAACGTAATGCAAAATGAATTGTCATACAAAAGCATTATGATGAAAGAAGCGGACAAGTCGCTCCATAAGCACCAATTGGAATGGTACAACAAAATAGTGTTATCTTTAGCCTGCATGGTATTTTTCTTCATCGGTGCGCCGCTCGGTGCCATCATCCGTAAAGGAGGATTAGGTATGCCTGTTATTGTATCCGTAATCATCTTCCTTATTTATTACATTGTCAATACAATGGGAACCAAAATGGCTCGTGAAGGAACGTGGCACATCTGGATAGGAGCATGGATCAGTACGTTAGTCCTGGCTCCGATGGGTGTATTCTTCACTTACAAATCCAACAAAGATTCGGTTGTATTCAATATGGATGCTTATATTGAAGTCATCCGCAAGATTTTAGGATTACGTAGTAACCGACATATTACTAAAAAAGAGGTAATTATCGAAGATCCGGATTATCAGCGTCTTTACAAGGAATTGGGTGAAATGAGCCTTGAATGCGAAACATACGCCAACTTTCATAAATTTGCCAAAGCTCCTAACTATCTGAGAGTATTTACAAACAATGAAAAAGACATTGCGATAGAAAACATCAGCCGGAAACTAGAAACCATTGTGGAGGAATTATCCAACAGTAAAGACGGCAAGATATTAAACGCATTGAACGAATATCCAATATTGATTATCGGAGCACATAAAAGTCCTTTCAGCAACAGATGGCTGAATATATTGGCAGGTTTGGCCGTACCGGTAGGTCTCTTCTTCTATTTCCGCATCTGGCGGTTCGGACTACGCCTGGACAAAGACCTGAAGCGGATTGTAGCAACCAACCGTGAAATACAATTGGACATAGAACAATTAAAACAGAAATAGATATGGAAAAAATCAAGTTAGACACTATTGATGAGGCAATAGAAGATTTCCGCGAAGGCAAGTTCGTAGTTGTGGTCGATGATGAAGACCGCGAAAACGAAGGCGATCTGATTATTGCTGCGGAAAAAATCACGGCGGAACAGGTAAACTTCATGCTTATGTACGCACGAGGTGTTCTCTGCGCTCCCATCACCATTTCCCGCTGCAAAGAGCTGGAGTTACCTCACCAAGTGGACGACAATACATCTCTTTTGGGTACTCCTTTTACTGTTACCATCGATAAAATAGAAGGTTGCAGTACGGGTGTTTCTGCCGCCGACAGAGCTGAAACCATCCGGGCATTGGCAGACCCGGCTTCCACTCCTCAAACTTTTGGTCGCCCGGGACATGTGAACCCTCTGTATGCACAAGATAAGGGAGTGTTGCGCCGTGCAGGACATACCGAAGCTGCCATCGACTTGGCACGCCTTGCCGGTCTTTACCCTGCCGGAGCTTTAATGGAAATTATGAACGAAGACGGTACCATGGCGCGTCTACCTCAGCTACGCGCCTTTGCCGATCAGCATAATTTGAAACTGATTTCTATCCACGATTTGATTGCTTACCGTTTGAAAGAGGAGTCGATAGTGGAGAAAGGTGTCGAGGTAAATATGCCTACCGAATACGGACAGTTCCGCCTGATTCCTTTCCGTCAGAAATCAAACGGATTGGAGCATGTAGCATTGTTTAAAGGCACTTGGAAAGAAGACGAACCTATTTTAGTACGTGTACACTCTTCCTGCGCTACCGGCGACATCTTCAGTTCCATGCGTTGCGATTGCGGCGAACAACTTCACAAAGCCATGCAGATGATTGAAAAAGAAGGAAAAGGTGTAGTGGTATATTTAAATCAGGAAGGACGCGGCATCGGTCTGATGGAGAAAATGAAAGCATACAAACTGCAAGAAGACGGTATGGATACTGTAGACGCAAATATTTGTCTGGGACATCTAGCCGATGAACGCGATTATGGAGTAGGCGCCCAGATTCTGCGTGAATTAGGCGTGCACAATATGCGGTTGATGACCAACAATCCGGTAAAGCGTATTGGACTGGAGGCTTACGGCTTAAAAATTGTGGAAAACGTACCTATCGAAATCACGCCCAATCCTTATAACGAACGTTATTTGAAAACCAAGAAAGAACGTATGGGACATACCTTGCACCTCAGCAAATAATGGAGGATGGAAAGGGTGTTATAAAGGAGGCAAAGAAATAAAGGAGGTATCGCTTTGCCCTGGAGTTAGAAGAAGATTAAGAAAGGGAAGAGCTAACAATGTAAAAAGATAAGCTCTGTTATAAAAGAAGATCAAATTATAAAGATGATAACGATATAGAGGGAGGTAAAGTAACAAGAGAGGTATCGCTTTACTCTGGAATTACAAAATTTATCGTTTACATCAATTTAGGAATTTAAATCGAGAAATGATCACTTTAAAACAAAAAGACCATTTCTGTTATTTTTAACAAGGGATGCCTGCGAAACTTAAAGAACATAGTAAATTAACAGTTTAATACATAAAAGCAATGAACCAATTATCCGATCGTTTAAACCGATTGTCTCCTTCCGAGACTCTCGCCATGTCACAGAAAAGTAGTGAGCTAAAAGCTCAAGGTGTAGATGTCATTAACCTCAGCGTTGGTGAGCCGGACTTCAATACGCCCGACCATATTAAAGAAGCTGCTAAGAAGGCTATTGACGAGAACTATTCCAGATATTCCCCCGTTGCGGGATATCCGGCTTTGCGTAATGCTATTGTTGCTAAATTAAAAAACGAAAACGGATTGGATTATACCGCCACGCAAATCACATGTGCAAACGGTGCGAAACAGAGTGTTTGTAACGTAGTAATGGCACTAGTGGGCGAAGGTGATGAAGTAATCGTCCCGGCGCCTTATTGGGTTAGTTATCCGGAAATGGTGAAACTGGCTGACGGTACACCTGTTATCGTCCGTGCAGGTATCGAACAGGACTTTAAGATTACTCCGACTCAGTTAGAAGCTGCTATAACTCCGAAAACCAAAGCTTTGATTCTTTGTTCACCGTCTAACCCTACCGGTTCTGTTTACAGCAAGCAAGAACTTGCCGGATTAGCCGCCGTATTGGCTAAACATCCGCATGTATATATTATTGCCGATGAAATCTATGAACATATCAATTATGTGGGTAAACACGAAAGTATCGCTCAATTCCCGGAACTAAAAGACCAGGTTGTCATCATCAACGGTGTTTCTAAAGCCTACGCCATGACCGGATGGAGAATCGGTTTCGCTGCTGGGCCGGAATGGATTATCAAGGCATGTAACAAATTGCAGGGACAATATACTTCAGGACCTTGCTCCGTATCTCAAAAAGCTGCCGAAGCTGCTTATACGGGAACTCAGGCTCCGGTTGAAGAAATGCGACAAGCTTTCGAACGCCGCCGTAATCTGATTGTAAAATTGGCTAAAGAGATTCCGGGCTTCGAAGTTAACGTTCCACAAGGAGCTTTCTATATATTCCCGAAATGTGATACTTATTTTGGTAAATCTGCCGGTGACCGTAAAATCAACAATGCCGCTGATTTAGCGATGTATTTGTTAGAAGTAGGTCATGTAGCTTGCGTAGGAGGTGGCGCATTCGGCGCTCCTGAATGCATTCGCATGAGTTATGCAACTTCCGATGAGAACATTGTAGAATCCATGCGCCGCATTAAAGAGGCCTTGGCAGCTTTGAAATAAAAAAAAAGAAATAAAGAAGAGTAAAAGTTCTACTAACTCTCCCATAAAACAAAAGAACGCGGATTAACCCGGCGATGAAAGCAGATCAAACATTTACTTCTGTTTTATTTCCGGATTAATCTGCGTTTTTTTAATAACCAGCAAACCACCACCTGTCGTTTGCCATATCTCCCTACATTAATAGTTATTCGAATAACTATACTAGTCAGAGCGCATCACCTTAAGAGTTATTCCCATGCACTTTATCAGTTTCTCCGGAAAAGAAAAACCTTTCAACCTACTAAGAACAGAGATTACTATTTAAAAATACCGGCCACAGAAGCTATAGAAAGAACATAACGATTAAAATGAAAAAAGTTACCATTGAAAAACATCCACCATTGGACTAGAGGGGAGGGAAAGAACATAACGATTAAAACAGAAGGAATCTACCATGGAAGTAGCATTGCCATTGAAAAGAAAAGCATCAGACACACCAAAACATTAAAAAAGGAGCACGGACTTTTACATCCATACTCCTTTTATTCTTTCAAACTTATGGAGTTGTATTTATCCTAAGCTGATAGCTTCAGAAGGACAAACATCAGCACATGTTCCACACTCAGTGCACAATTCAGGATTGATTGAATAGATATCACCTTCGCTGATTGCTCCTACCGGACATTCGTCAATACAAGTTCCACATGCGATACAATCGCTACCAATTACGTAAGCCATTTTCTTATCAATTTAATTTATTAGTACTCTTTTTCATTGGCAAATGTACATGTTTTCCTCGTTGGTTGTCCTTTAAAAACGCAAAATTGTATTAATTTGTATTCTGTCTAAATAAAATTACGATTTCCCATATACGTTTTCCACTTATTAGGGCAATAAGTATACCGAAGAAAACACAAAAAAAGAAGATTGAACGTAATACCCAAAACATTTTCAACGTTCATTTCTACTATCAGTTCTTCTGAAATTTTAAAACTATCCTTCCTATAAAGCGGCCATTCTTTCCCATTTGTTGAACCGGGACCTCCACTCCATCCAAATTCTTATAAAATAACGGAGCTTTGAAATAAGAATGGGAATGCCCTCCCAATACAACGTCAATATTACGTGTGGCAGAAATTAAAACCTCGTCACCTTCCAATCCCTTCCAGCCCAAATGAGACAAGCAAATAACCACATCACAATGTTTTTTTTTCTTCAACAAAGTAGCCACGCGGTTGGCACAATCTATGGGATTCTTATACACCAACCCTTCATAGTTTTTCTGCTGTACTAATCCTTCCAGTTTCGGACCAAGTCCAAAAACACCAATCTTTAAACCATTACGATACAAAATTATATAAGGCTTCACTATTCCTTCCAATACAGTACCTTCTACATCATAATTCGCACATACAATAGGAAACTTCGCAGTCCGGAACAAACGAGCCATATTCTCCAGACCAAAATCAAATTCATGGTTTCCGATTGTCCCCGCATCATATCCTACTTGATTCATTAAAGAAACCTCCACATCTCCTTTAAACATATTATAATAAGGAGAACCCTGAGAAAAATCACCCGAATCAAAAAGAAGCATATCAGGATGTTGCTTGCGCATCTCTTTCAGAAAAGTAGCCCTGCGCACAAATCCGGCCTTACCTGCCTGAGCCGTATCCGGATTATGTGTTTCGATCGGCTCAATGCAACTATGTGTATCATTCGTGTGGAAAATATAAAGTTCTTTCAGATTTTGAGCTGAAAGCTCTGCATACAAGCATAAAGCAAATAATAAGAGAATCCAGCGTTTCGAAGTCTTATTTGTTTTCATCATTTGTTTGGTTTTACTGTAACACGTCCATCAATACGAGAAATAACTTTTTTACCCTGTTTATGCAAGTCCGACACATAATTAAGGAACAACAGTCGCAGAGTAGCGCCTTCCGGCAGAAATTTTTCATTGGAAAGTTTAAGAGCAGACATGCCGTCATTACCTTCAGCCAAATAATCAATGGTAGCTACTTTATAAGTGCGCCCTTCATCAATAGGTTTTCCGCCAACTTCCACCTCCAATAGCTTTTTATTAGAGATAATCATACGGGCACCACTAATGCCTTCTCCGCCTGTCGAAGCTATATTTTCAAACAGTTGCTTCAATTGCAATCCTGTCAAGGTTACAATACATAGGGTATTTTCAAAAGGCAGAATCTGATAGATATTTCCATATGTAATCTCGCCCTCAGCCAAAGAGGTACGCAAACCACCTACATTCACTAAACCAACCTCCGCCTCCTTACCCAGGTATTTTTTCGATGCTTCACGCAATACATCCGCTACCAAGTTGGATAAAAGACTTTCCGGACGATCGGAAACCATACTCATAGCCGACTCCCCAACAACGGGAGACATCACACTGTCTACTTTTGCTTTGTATGGTGCTAAGATGGCCAAAACCTCCTTATCAGGGTTTTTATCGTATACCGACGTTATTTCGGAACGTCCGCCCTGCACCGATACCAAACTGTACGAAGCTGTATGACAAGCACTTCCCCATAATATAACAGAAGCCAAGCAGAACACTGAAATATGTTTCAACTGTATCATTAACTTTCAACTTATAATTTAGCTTCCAAAAGTAAACAAAAAAGCAAGAACTGCATAGAGTATTTAAAAAAATGTGTATATACTTGTATGTCTGCTAAATAATTTGTTACTTTGCACCGCTTTCGCGCAATCGCTGTCATAGGAAGAGTAACTTGGCATGTTGCGTTGGTAACGATAAACAATTTAATAATAAAAACAGATGGATTTAATTAAAATTGCTGAAGAAGCATTTGCTACGGGTAAGGAATATCCCAAATTCAAAGCTGGCGATACTGTAACTGTAGCATATCGTATCGTTGAGGGTAGCAAAGAGCGTATACAGTTGTATCGTGGCGTTGTTATCCGCATTTCAGGTCATGGCGACAAAAAACGTTTCACAGTTCGTAAGATGTCCGGAACAATAGGTGTTGAACGTATCTTCCCTATCGAATCACCGGCTATCGACAGTATCACTGTAAACAAAATCGGTAAAGTACGCAGAGCTAAATTGTATTATTTACGTGCGCTCACCGGTAAAAAAGCCAGAATTCAGGAAAAAAGAGTTAATCTGTAATACTTTATTCCTACAAAAAAGAAGGTGTCTGAAAAGGATACCTTCTTTTTTTGTCCTACTCTCCCCCTCTTAGAAATATTCAGTACCTATCGCAATACTTAAAAGTATAAAAAAGGTGTCTTTTAAGGATGCCTTCTTTTTTTATTATGCCATCCGTTTATTATCCATTTTTGTTTTTAAAACCTATTTGTTCTTTTCAATGATCACTTTTCGAGAAGTCACCCTACAGAAATAAGTAAAAATCAAAAGGGGGCTGTCCCAAAAATCGGATAGCCCCCTTCTATTTTTATTCACTGAATATCTCCCTTTCGTTTCCAATCTGAGTTTTAGCATTCTCTGCTATGTACTATTATCTGCACCGAACAGGTAATTATGCAGAAATTAACAACAAGCAAAACAAAGCCGTTTTTAGCCAGTTTCTTTTTTGTGTTTATAAAAGGATGTTTATCTTCTCGAACCTCCCCACTGATTACGCTTTATTCCATTCCCTGAAGAAACATTCCCCGACTTTTCTTTATCCGGATGATAAACTGCCTGTACTGTGCGGGATGATCCACTCTGACGAACCAACTGTCCGGAGGAATTGCCGATACGACTCGGACGAACATTTCGATTCGGTTTTGTCGATGAATCCGGTCTGCCAGTTCCCGAGCCCGGTCTGTTTTTATCTACTTTCAGATGACTATTCCCATTTGGTCTGTTTTGCTGCCGGTTCGGACGGTTGTTTTGATTTGGTCTGTTACCTTGGTTGGGCCTACTATTTTGCTCCGGCCGGTTATTCTGATTCGGGCGGTTACTTTGATTGGGCGGTTACTTTGATCGGGACGATTATTTATATGACTACCCGGACGTTCATTTCTATCCGGACGAATTTGAGTACTCGAATGACTATTCCCATTCGGACGATTTCCATGATTCGGTCGGTTATGTAATCCGGAATGTCCATTGGGACGTTCATCCCTATGGGGACGTACATTCGGACGAGTTCCCGAATGGGCATTATGGTTAGGACGATCATAATGTCCGGGATGCGAAGGCTCATATCTGGAAGGACGCTTATCTGGACGAACCGGAATCCTAAAATCATGCCAACGATGATCGGCAAATGATTTATGGTTTCGAATCCGACACAAAGGACCATGATACATAGCGTGATGATAACGTCCGTGATAGTATCCTCCATGATAATGACTCCTGCTATGAACTCCATTATAAGTATAGAAATTTACAGGAATGGAGAAATAGAAGTAAGTAGGGTTCGCATATATCGTGTAAATCCGCAAGCGCCAATTATTACGGTCCTTATACACGGGACGATAAAAATACTCCTTATCAACAAATTTTAGATATTGTTTACGGGACAATACATAACTCAAATCCTCATTCCGTATGTCCAAATACTCATAATAGCGGTCTACGGAATAATCGTTTCCACGCAACACTCCATCCATTACAAGCCGAATTGCCGAAAGAAAATCATAATTGATTTCGTAGACATCCGCATATTGAGTAGGATTCAAGTTCAATTCGTAAGCCATACGATCCGACAAAAAACGTGCATTCTGACGAACTTCCGATATGCTCATTGCAGCCCGCACAGGTAAACCCCAAGATAAAAGGGCTATGCAAAACAAGGTAATAGTCAATCTTTTCATAATTATTTTTCTGTTGTTCGTTTATTTATAGTGCAAATATAAGAAAGGAAAAATCCTCTTGACAACAGTTTTCCCCTAAATATCAATAGGGGTTTCCCTATTTCTTTATAGGCATCTCTTCTACAGACTGCAATATTTTTTCTAACGTGGAGAGAACTTCACTAACCGTATTTCCTGTTCTTCCAATACAATCAGATGCTTCTTATACAATTCACCCACTGCTTTCTTGAAAGTTTTCTTGCTCACCCCGAAGGTATTGTAAATGTCTTCTGCATTACTTTTATCATGAAATGGAATAGCACCCTCATGTTCCTTTATGTATTGCAACAATACTTCTGCGAAATCATCTACTTTACGGGCACCACCACGTTGCAATTCCAAATCAATTTTAGCATCATCCCGAACCTGCTTTACATAAGCTTGCATTCGCATTCCGGTTTCTAAAGGCTGAAAGATCTCATTCTGATAAAGCAAACCGCCATATTTATTATTTACAATAGCCTTAAACCCTAAGTCTGTCTTTTGCCAGACAAGAATGTCCACGAGCTCTCCGGCCTGATATTCGGGCATTTCTTTTGACAGATAACGTTCCACCTTGGCTGACGCCACAATACGATAACTGTCTTCGTCGACATGCGCATGAACAATGTAGCTCCGTCCTACTTCCATTTTCATTTTCTGTTCTCTGAAAGGGACAAATAAATCTTTCATCAATCCCCAGTTCAAAAAGGCTCCGAACTGATTCACCCATGCCACTTCCAAATAAGCAAACTCACCCACTTGCACCAAAGGGGTAAGGGTGGTGGCAATCAAACGTTCTTCATTATCAAGATACACAAATACATTGAGCATATCACCGGGACGGCACCCTTCAGGCACATAACGGGTTGGAAGCAGGATCTCCCCGTCTTCCCCTCCATCCAGATATACACCAAAATCTACTTCCTTTACTACCTCTAACTGATTGAATTTTCCTAATTTGATATGCATACGTTTTTATTTTCTAAACTTCATTTGTATCTGAGGGAGCAAACTTACACAAAAAGAAGTTATTTCATACAATGGAAAGAAAGAAAATTCGGTTTCGCCAAAGAAAATGCACATGACCTTTCGCATTTCTTTAAATGCCTAACCAAAATTTATACATTATATATTTAACCAAAACATTTTTCATGTTTCTGCGTTTTCAATTACAGAATCAAAAAACGAACTAACCTTATGAGAAAACTTTCTTTTATCCCGCTGTTGCTTTTAGCTATAGTCTCTTGTACCGATGATGACGACTGCACAATGGAAGAAGCTAAAATGTCTCAAATACCTTTGGTGACTGCCACCATTGATGGAACACGAAATTATAATGGACCTCTGGAAGTACTTCCTTGCCAGGAAAACAGTAGCGTCTATATTGGAAATTATAATACGCAAGGAGCACAAACCCCGTTCCCCGCTTTTTATAATATCAAAAACGGTAAAGCGGAGCCCAGTGCCATGGCACTACGCCTTCCTAGCGGAACATATAATATACTTTACCGGGGAGCACCGACCTATTTCACTACCAATACGGGAGTGTTGCGAGATCCGTCCCTGAGCATTGGAGGCGACCTTTCCAAGACAGAGTACACCTTGGTGCCTTACATAGCCGATACGACCTTTCACCCGGCTTACGAACTGGTATATGCTACGCAAACTTTTACCGTTGGAAACGACTCTTTGCATGCTAATTTGCATCACGTAACAGCCGCATTGAACGTTACCGTACAGAATTCGAACGGAACAGCCATCACTTCTGCCGTCGATTCCATGTGGGTACATATCGGAAGTATTGCTTATGCATTAAATGCTTATTCCGGTAACCCTACCCAACAAAACAAAACCGTAGCTTTTCCTCTGAATGAAAGCCTAGACAGCAAAACGTGGAGTGCGGAAAATATTTCATTACTTCCTTCGGCACCTCAGCCTCTTATGACCCTTTTTATACAGTTGAGCAACGGAACCGTAAAGAAATACAGCCGAAATCTGACGCATACCTTAAGTGCAGGCACACTCACCAGCATAACTTTATTCTTAAACGGAATTTCCATTGAAAGCCAAACCGGAAATTTTACTGTGGACGACTGGATTGAACAGTCGGAAGAGATAAATGTGCCCCCGCTATAATCAAGGATAAGCAAGCCGGAAAGGAATGTTTTAACAGATTATAATCATTCTATTATCTCATCCATTACTGGCAGGCTCTTCTTCTACTTTGTAAAAGGAATAAACGAACCATCTGTTTCCGGTCGTCCTATTCCGGCAGTTTGAATACGTCCGTCCACCAGATGAATATTCCGGTCGGTCAGAGAAGCAAGATTCTCATCATGTGTTACAATAACGAAAGTTTGTCCGAACGTATCGCGAAGATGAAAAAACAATTGATGCAGTTCTTCTTTATTACGACTATCCAGACTGCCGGATGGCTCATCGGCTAAAATTACAGCCGGGTTATTGATCAAAGCACGAGCCACCGCCACCCGCTGTTTTTCACCTCCCGATAGCTCATTCGGTTTATGCATAGCACGTTCCGTCAAATTCATAAAATCAAGAATCTCCCTGGCACGCGCCAAAGCCTGTTTGTTAGAAATGCCCGCTATATAAGCTGGAATCATGATATTCTCAATCGCAGTAAACTCGGGTAAAAGCTGATGAAACTGAAAGACAAAACCGATATGGCGGTTACGGAAAGCGGAAAGTTCTTTCTCTTTTAATTTGTTTACCTCCACCCCATCGATATGCAAAACTCCGGAGTCCGGCTGATCAAGCGTCCCCATAATCTGAAGCAGTGTTGTTTTTCCCGCACCACTCGGACCGACAATACTTACCACTTCCCCTTTTTCGATGGAAAGGTCAATTCCTTTTAATACCTGCAAAGAGCCGAAACTCTTCGTTATACCTTGTATTTCAATCATAATTTCCGTATTACATATTCAGCCAGATAACAACCGAATACGGCAGGCATATAGCTCACCGTCCCCGCTGTAGACTTTTTATTTTGTTCATCTTCCGTTAAAATCACGGCATCCGGATTCGCTTGCTCGGTACTGAAAACTACCGGAAGTTTCCGTTTCATCCCCATCTTCTGCAACCGTTTCCGAACGGCCTTACTGAGTCCGCAATGATAGGTTTCCCATAAATCGGCAAAACGTATCTGCGTGATATCACTTTTAGCACCCGCTCCCATACTCGAAACAATCTTCAAGTTCCTTTGCCAGGCATTATATATAAGGTAACATTTTGGGGAAATCGTATCGATGGCATCCACAATAAAATCATAAGAATCGGCATCAAGCAAGGCCGGAATATTCTCGTCTTTCAAATAAACGGACAATACCTTTAATTGAAGTTCCGGATTAATATCTTTAAAGCGACGGGCCAACACCTCCGCTTTCCGTTCGCCTATTGTAGAATGCAGAGCGGGAAGCTGACGGTTGATATTAGTCGATTGCACCGTATCGGCATCGACTATTGTCATACGTCCCACTCCCGCACGACAAATCATTTCCGCCGCATATGCTCCGACTCCTCCCACGCCCACTACCAATATATGAGCCTTCCGCAAACGCTCCATCTTTTCATCTCCTAACAGGAGCCTTGTCCGCTGCATCCAGTCTACCGTATCCATCTATGCGTCGCCTTTTCTAAACCATTTATAAATCCAATTTGTAATCACTTCATAAGCGCGTCCTTCCGTCTCTCCACGCGGATCGGAGAAAGAAACAATCTCCTGCGGCTCGCCAAACTGATCGGGGTAAACAATCAATAAACTATTGTTGGCGAAATAACGGCTGATTTGCAAGGGTAACTTCTCAAACGAAGGAAGATAAGAAATAGATCCTTTACGAGCCGAAACCACTACAAACAAATGGTCGAAGTTTACCTGTCCGGTAAGCAGCAGCAAATCATCCCAATCTTCTAACTCGGAGAATTCCGTTGCCGTATCGGCTTCCAGTTTCGTTACCACACCGCGCAATAAGCCCAAAGTTCCCTGATTGGCAAAGAAATGCACCCTGCAAGCTAATTGCTTACTAATCCGACACAACTGCGTCACCCACTTTATAAAACCGGCTTCATATTCCGCTTTCGGCGGGACAGCC
>ENA-OPCT01000960-OPCT01000960.1-human-gut-metagenome-genome-assembly--contig:-NODE-960-length-13347-cov-5.424541_pt1 | contig 13347 bp, 10 predicted proteins | sample MGYA00241572_ERZ501495 | MGnify/ENA primary metagenome ERZ501495 (study PRJEB25962, sample SAMEA2042580) | human gut metagenome | biome: human gut; feature: human-associated habitat; material: faeces... | reverse complement strand
CTTCTGTGCTACCATACTCGTTAACAACAACTCCGAACTTGTTTTTGTTCTTCTTAAATAGCTCTAAAACTTTATTTGCATACAAACTTTCCGGAATAAAGAGAGGCGGACGGGCTATTTCACGCAGGTTGAACTCCTTCTGATTGCCCATTGTCAGGATAATATCTTTGACGGACACCACACCGATTATCTCATCTTTCCGTTCGTCCACCAACAGATACTTGCTGTAATGTTCTTCTTCGATAGTCTTCATCACCTTCTCCCGCGTATCGTCAGGATGAAGTATCACAACATCTCTGCGGTGCGTCATCAATTCATTGGCACGTTTGTCCGAGAAGCGGAATACATCGCGTATCATTTCCGTCTCTTCCTTGTCGATCACCCCTTGTTCCGAACTTTGGTGCAGAATCATTTTGATTTCCTCCTGTGTCATGGGGCGTTCTTCGCTTTTCAGTCCGATCAGTTTATTCAGCAGGCGGGTGGAGATACTGAGTAACCATACGAAAGGATAAGAGATTTTTGTCAGCAGAATCATTATCGGGCTGAATAAGATTGCATATCTTTCCGGATTGCTGAGAGCTATGGACTTAGGTACCAGTTCCCCGATGATAAGAGAAAGATAAGTGATCACTGCCACGGTAGTAATCATAGCCAGATTGCGCGCATAGGCTTCCGCTCCCGGAATAAGAGAGAACAGAGGAACAAGGTCGTCGGCAATGGCAACTCCACCATAAGCACCGGACACAATACCGATAAGTGTAATACCGATTTGGATAGTAGATAAAAACTTTTCCGGTTCTTCTAATTGCTTTAATACTCCTCGGGCAGATTTGTTACCTTTGGCTACAAGAGTTTCAAGACGTGCTTTGCTGGAAGATACCAGCGCGATTTCGTACATGGCAAAAATGCCATTCAGTACGAGTAAGAAAAGTATAATAAGAAATTCCATAAATGGATTAAAATGGTTATAGCCTCGAAATTACATGAAATCACGACACTATGCAAATCTATGTAATATATTAATGAAAATTTAATAATCGTGTTGTCTTTTTGGATATTGGAAGTGAGAAAGGGAATGCAGAGGTGAAGCCGCCTCTGTATTCCCTTTCTTATATAAGATAAAGCGAGAGATACTCCTTATTTTTTATAGCTGTCTGCTTTGGCTTTGGCGCGTTCGATGCGTTTGGCGGTATCCGGGTGAGAGGAGAACATTCTCTGTACATAAGAAGATTTCGGAGCGTCTTTTGCCAGTTCAGCCAGTTTGGTCAATGCGTTGGCCATGGCATAAGGGTCGATGTTGTTTTTTACACAGAACTCAACACCGTATTCGTCTGCTTCGTTTTCCTGCTTTTGTGAATACTGTGCGCCGGCAAGAGCTTCTGCCATTGCTCCTAGTTCAGAGTCAGTCAGTTTGGCAACTTTGTTGCTGGCTGCACCTGCTGCATTCTTCACTGCCGAGCGAAGGTAGGCATTTTTCATCGCGTCTTTAGAGTCAGTGTGTACAACGTGACCGATTTCATGTCCTACTACTGCCATTACTTCTTCGTCAGTCATCACATCCATTAGTCCGGCGCAGATACGTACACTGCCGTCTCCACAGGCAAAAGCATTCACGTCTACAACTTCATAAACACCGAAGTTCAGTTTCAGCCCGTCCATTTCTTTGATGTGGCCGGTCAGCTTCTCCAGACGTTTGCCGTATTCAGTGTCAGGTTTTGTCAGTGGATTGTGTGCATCCATCCAGACCATGTATTCCTTACTCATGTTGGCGATGTCCGCGTCTGATAAAGTAACTGCCGATACTACGTCTTTTCCAGCTTGCAGGGCTTTCCCTACATTAAACTTCTTTCCGAATTGTGCCGAAGCTGTCATTCCCATACCCAAAAACAACAGGGCAATCATAGCAATTTGTCTTTTCATTCTCGTTTCAATTAATGTTTCAAACTATGGTTAATATTCAAATGTGATTCCCAGTGTCGGAAGTAATGTTCCGCTTGATTGTTTAATGCGCTTCATCCTGTATCGTTGCGCAGCGGCGGGAGCTTCCGGGTTCTCGATGATGCCGGTACTCATAAGCACATCCTGCTGTTTCAGCTTGCTGACTGTGATGTTCTGCAAATCGAGATAAAATCCCAGCATACAATGTTTCAGATAAAACGTTTTGTCCACGCGTACATCCACCTGCGCAAAAGCGGGGAGACGCTCTTTGTTATATTTCGAGTAATCGTAATATGCTTTTCCCTGTGCATCCCATGCTGATACCAAAGACGACTTGGTTTCGTCATAAGGAGTGTACGGAGCACCGCCGATGCAGCTTACCTTCATGCCGAAACTCCATTGATGCGGAAGATTATACGTTCCCCGCAGATTGAATATATAGCGGTTGTCCCACGCGGAGGCGATGTATTCGCTTTCTTTATCGTTGCGATATTCACTCTTGAACAAGGTAAAGGAAGAAGCCAGATTCAGTTTCTTGGCAATAAGCCACTTCACCAAAATCTCCGCACCGTAGGAGCGCCCTTGTGCAGTGGAAGTAAGTAACTCATTACCGACTACTCCATAATCATTTCCTTTGCAGTTAAGAGGAATTCCGTCCGCCACGGAAAGAGGGATCTTATCATAATCTTTGTAGAATCCTTCTACGGATGCTTCGAAGGTATCTCCCTTTCGCCAACTGATTCCCAGACTTCCTTCACTCACTTTCATGTAACGGAGGTTGTATTTATTAGCGAAAGTCCCGTTATTATTCTTAAAGCCGAGAGCCGTGTAGGCAGGGAGTTGATAATACAGTCCCGCATTTCCGCTTGCAAACCAATGATCGGCTAGTTGATAGGAGAGTGACAGGCGGGGAGAAAGCTGGTCGGAAAGGTTCTTCATTGTCGATGAATAATCATTGGCGTCGGCCCGCAGACCTAGAGAGGCAGTGAAGCGGTCGTCCATTGAAGTGTAATTGATCGTTCCGAAAAGTCCCCAGCGCAAGATACCTAAATACGTGTGATAATCAAAAGTTTGCGGCTGGTTAGTGTACACCCGTTGAAAGGTAGTGTTGGTATATTGGCTGTAATCCAGATTGACGCCGAGATTGATTTTCCAATTACGGAAAGTAGTGCTGTTCTCGAGACGGAGTTTCGTTTCCTGTTCGGTGGAACGGAGGCGGAGCATTAAGTTATCCGGATGGCTTTCATCGTTCCGGCGATATTTCGTATTACGGTTGTTCAGATAGCTATGGCTGACTACTGCCGATTGCACGTGTGCACCTGCATAATGACGATAGACTGCCCCCACAGTAAATGTCTCCTGTTTTATCTTAGGCAGATAACTCAGGATATATTCATTGTCTTCACTGTCAGCTTTCGTATTCAGCCGCATATTATCAATTCCGCCCAGTCCTAATACCGTCAGTTCATTCTGCTCGTTAAACCGGGTTTTCAGTTTGAATTGTGCATCGGTAAAGGTTGGCAGGAAAGGCAAATCGAGCATATCAAACAGGAATTGCAGATAAGACTGGCGCACGGAAACCAAGTAGGAAGTCTTCTTGCCTATATGTCCGTTGGAAGCCAAAGAAACTTCGGAAGCTCCCAGTGTAGCCTTCAATGAGTTGCGTTCCATATCTCCGTCGCGCAACTTGAAGTCGAGTACGGAACTAAGTGCATTTCCCTTATCCGCTGGGAAAGCGCCGGTATAGAAATTTACTTCCCGTATCAGGTCGGCGTTGAGGATTCCTACCGGACCGCCGGATGCGCCTTGCGTACTGAAGTGGTTGATGTTGGGGATTTCCACTCCGTCAAGATAGAAGCGGTTTTCGGAAGGCGCCCCGCCTCGCACAATCAGGTCGTTGCGGTATCCTATTGGTGAAAAGGCGACTCCGGGGTAAGATTGCACGATGCGTGAAATATCCCGGTTGGCTCCCGGACTCTTTTCTATTTCCTGTATTCCGATAATGCGCAGGCTGACGGGACTTTCCACATCGCGCCGGAAAGGGGAGGCGGTGATTGTCACTCCTTCGAGTTCGGTCAGGTTCTCCTCCATTTCTATCGGGATGTTCAGGTTTTTGGTAGATAAGATGTATTCGGAGGTCGTAACGCTCTTGTATCCGATTGCCGATGCTTGCAGGCGGTAAATGCCCGGCGGCACTTGTTCAATGGTGAAACGCCCTTCAGCATTGGTGACACTGCCCTTATTCAGCCCGATAATCATCACATTGATAAATTCCAATGGCTGACGACTATTCTTGTCAATCACCGTTCCCTTTATCTGATGCATAGGTTGTGCTTGCAACAGAAGGAGCATAGTATTGAAAAACAGTAGAAGTGTCAACAATCTTTTCATGCGGTTGCAGTTTAGTGCTGCGAAAGTACGAAAAAAGTATTAAAGAATGATATATTCAGTGAATAAAAAAAGAATATGTTCTATATTTGTGGGAAATATAAAAACAGATTCCTTATGAAGACTGTAAAACTGATTACTTGCAATGACGCGATGAAGGCACATATCCTTCAGGGAGCGTTGGAGAACGAAGGGATTGAATCTATTCTGCACAATGAAAACTTCTCTACCTTATATAAGAGTTGTGTGAGCAGCATAGCGGGAGTGGACATTCTGGTGGCGGATGATGATTATGAGAAAGCCGTTCAGGTGTTGAGAGATAACCAGAGTTGGCCGGAAGAATTGACGCTTTGCCCTTATTGCGGGTCGTCGGATATTAAGTTCAGGTTAAAAAAAGGACAGAGGCTGCGTGCTGTCGGTGCGGCAATACTTTCCATGTTGGCGGCAGCCCCTCCGGGAGATAATCATTGGGAATATACCTGCGGACAGTGCCAACGGACTTTTGAGGTGCCTGTTGCCAAGTTCCCTTCTTCAGAGGAAAAGGAGGAAGAATAATTTAATCTAACTATATACGTATAATGAAAAAGAGAAATCTTCTGTTAGCTGCTTTATTATTGATATTGGTGGCCCCCTCTTTTGCTGCCAAAGTAGATACTTTATTAGTTAATAGCCCTTCCATGAATAAGGATGTACAGGTGGTGGTCGTTACGCCGGACGCTGCGTTGGGCAAGAAAGCGGTGGCTTGTCCCGTCATTTATCTGTTGCACGGTTATGGTGGAAATGCTAAAACATGGATCGGGGTGAAACCGGATCTTCCGCAGATTGCGGATGAAAAAGGAATCATCTTTGTTTGTCCGGACGGAAAGAATAGCTGGTACTGGGACAGTCCGAAAGATCCGTCTTACCGTTACGAAACTTTTGTTTCATCGGAACTGGTGAAGTATATTGACGGACATTATAAGACGATTGCTGACAGGAAAGGACGTGCCATAACAGGATTGAGCATGGGAGGACATGGGGCTATGTGGAACGCTATCCGTCATAAAGATACGTTTGGTGCCGGTGGAAGTACCAGTGGCGGGGTAGATATCCGTCCGTTCCCGTTGAACTGGGATATGTCGAAACAGTTGGGCGAATTTGCATACAATAAAAAGGTATGGGATGAACATACGGTTATCAATCAGATTGACAAGATAGAAAACGGGGATTTGGCTATCATTATCGACTGTGGTGAAGCGGATTTCTTTCTGAATGTGAACAAGGATTTGCATAACCGTCTGTTGGCCCGGAAGATTAACCATGACTTTATCACTCGTCCCGGCGGACATAACGGGAAGTATTGGAATAACTCCATTGACTATCAGATTCTGTTCTTTGATAAGTTTTTCAAGAAATAAAAGGGCTAATGCTTGACTTTAGCTTTTGGATGTCGTATCTTTGGATACATAATCATAAAATAGATTGAGGTTAAACTACGATAAAAGGAGAAAGCATTGGCTTTCTCCTTTTTTTATTGTATGCCGGATGTGTGAGAACTTGACCCCGGCTCATAACGGGCGTAAGCTCGGGGATGAAAGCACTTTAGCTGACGGACTACGACAAATTACACGCTCTGTCAGGTTGGAACAGACGCTCTGTTTACCGGAAACAGACGCTCTGTTAAGTAGATTTAGAGCGTGCGTTTTGAAAAAGCGGAGTAATGCCGCTTTCTCTGTTAATGATGCATAAATCTGCTCTTGACAAAAGAATGCCGAAATTGTAGTCTGGCTATTATTTGATTCTTAATCCGCTTCCTCCTATGAACAACCGGCTCGAAGGACTATTCACACTTTTCTCTATCTTGATTCGTGTGCTTGGAGTTTCTTCTTCCTCTTCTTTAGGCGGATAAGTTCCGTTCAATACTCCGAGGGCAACACTCAACAAAGTTTCCTTTTCATCACCGAAAGGCAGGAAAGTTAAGTAATCTGTTGAAGCATTGACTGAGTATGTCGGTTTGAATCCGGGGTAAGTATCATGCTCGGAGTCATAGATAGTAGCTACAACCGGATTGACGGACCATTGGAATTCTTCGTTGATGAATTGTTCCGTGGCTACATTTTGTCCTTTTGTTGAACTGCCGATAGCTATTAATTTTTGAATCTTTCCGTTCAGGCAGTGCATTAGCATTTCCGGTGCTCCTGCTGTTTCTCCGCCAATCAGGACGATAAGGGTTGTTAAGTCCAGGTTCTTGCCGCCGGAGGTATTTAAAAGTTTGGAGTCAAATGTCAGGGTCACATCTTTATCCGTGTTCTTGTCATTATATTCCAGAAATCCCATTGTCTGGTCAAGATAATAAGAAGACACAAGCATCGTACTCAACAACTGTACGCAATCAATGCTTCCTCCTTTGTTGTATCGCAGGTCGAGTATTACCTCGTGAATATTCTTCTGAGCAAGCTCATCCGACCATTCGCGTAATTCGGCGTTGTATTTTTCCGGACTCTCTTTGGTGCCTGCCGTAAAACTGTTGTACATCAGATAGCCGACTTCACTTCCATCGGTCAGTGTCAGTGTTTTCTTACAGTGAACCGGATTGTCTACCAATGGTACGGCTGCACCAATCTTTACCGGATCACCTACCGGAACAACCCGGTAAATTTCTTCTTCTTCACCTTCTACCGGTGGCTCTGTGGGCGGAACTAATTGATATTTTCCTAAAGTAACTTCCAAGGGTTCCGTACCTTGCAGTAGTTGGCTTTCATATTTCTTGCTGATATAGGAGGTGTCTACTTTCACAATCCAGTCGCCCCGTTTCAGTACGGCCGCGGCCGGAGAACCGGGAATGACATAAGTAATCAGTGCGTTGTAAGCAGTGTCAATGTCCGGGTTGCGAACCAATGAATAGTCGAATCCATAGCTTGGCAGCGGAGTCTCCATGACAGAATCGACGAACGAATAACTGTCGTTCTTCGACTTTACTTTTGACAAGAACTGGGCAGGTTCCAGAAACAGATTCGCATCATCGTAGGAAGGTAGGTCTTGATACCACAGATAGTTCTGTTGCATGATATCGTACATCCATGTGTCCAATGCAGTCATGTGGGCATACTCCGGCCAGCGGTCGACACCGCAGGAGAAAAAGCCGCTGATAGATACGATAACCAGGGCAGGTATAAGGATTATCTTTCTTAATTTCGTCATCATAAAAAGCTTTTTACTGTGCAAATGTAGGAAATACTTTGCTTATCTACCACATTTATGGTATAAAAATGCCTTCAATGTGTGATTGGTTGTTAGCGGATATGGCCTTATCTTTGCCATATCAAAGTTATCAATAGGTATTAATAGGATTTTTGGATGGATATAGCTGCATTATTATCGGGAGGTGTCGACAGCTCGGTGGTCGTACATCTCCTTTGTGAGCAAGGATACAAGCCGACTCTTTTTTATATTAAGATCGGCATGGACGGGGCGGAATATATGGATTGTTCGGCAGAGGAAGATATTGAATTGTCTACCGCTACTGCCCGTAAATACGGTCTGTCTTTGGAGGTGGTGGATTTACATCGCGAGTATTGGGACAATGTGGCGGCCTATGCCATTGATAAGATTAAGAAGGGGCTGACACCCAATCCGGATGTGATGTGCAACAAACTTATTAAGTTTGGCTGCTTTGAACAGCGTATCGGAAAAGACTTTGATTATACGGCTACCGGACATTACGCCACTACCTTGCAACGTAACGGTAAGACGTGGCTCGGGACAGCGAAAGATCCTGTAAAGGACCAGACGGACTTCCTTGCACAAATAGATTATCTGCAAGTTTCCAAGCTGATGTTTCCCATTGGCGGACTGATGAAGCATGAAGTGCGTGAGATAGCGTTGAATGCAGGCTTACCGAGTGCCCGGAGAAAAGACAGTCAGGGCATTTGCTTTCTCGGAAAGATAAACTACAATGATTTTGTCCGCCGCTTTTTGGGAGAAAAGGAAGGGATGATTATCGAATTGGAGACTGGTAAGAAACTGGGTACGCATCGGGGGTATTGGTTTCATACGATCGGTCAGCGCAAGGGGCTAGGATTAAGTGGTGGTCCTTGGTTTGTGATAAAGAAAGATATTCAGGAGAATATTATCTATGTGTCCCGTGGTTACGGTGTGAAAACACAATACGGCAATGAACTTCGCATCAACGATTTCCATTTTATTACGGATAATCCGTGGCAGTCAGTAGGAAAGGAGATAGACATCACTTTCAAGATTCGCCATACTCCCGAATTTACGAAAGGGAAACTTGTGCAGGAAGGAGAGAGGCAGTTCCGTATCTTGTCTTCTGAAAAGTTGCAGGGCATTGCCCCCGGACAGTTCGGAGTTGTTTATGATGAGGCTGCGCAGGTTTGCGTGGGGAGTGGGGAAATCGGATGAAGAGCTTCTTGCAGGGATTGACGCCGTGAAGTAGATTATTTTTAGATATAATATTCCGCCAAATCCACAATCCCTGCCCGCATCGCATATTTAGTCGCTTCGTGCACATTATTCACTCCCAGTTTCCGGAAGATATTTTTGCGGTGGCTGTTAATAGTATGGAAGCTTAGATTTTTTTCCGCTGCAATCTCTTTCGTTGTTTTCCCCAGTGCAATTTCTTTCAGGATATTCTTTTCCGTTTGCGTCAGCAAATGGTCTTCTGTCATTGTGCCGGCTACAGGAGAAGCAGCGCCTGAAAGCAGCAGGTTGCTGACATGATTGCAGATATACCGTTGTTTACGGCCGGCACATTGGATAGCAGTCATGATTTCCTCTTTTGAATTATCTTTCATCACTACCCCGAAAGCCATACTGCTGAACAATACCTGGCGGAGAAAATTAATACTTAACTCATCCGAGAACAGAATCCAGTCGACCTCTTTGAATCTTTCCTGCAAGACAATCAGCTCATCCGCCCCGGCAAAATCGAATAGCGTATAATCCAGCACTACCACCGCTTGCGGATACAACCGGAGCTGCTGAATCAGTTCTGCCTTGTTGTCAGCTTCTAAGAGGGTGGCAACATCTTTCTGCTTGCTTAGCAGAAACATCATCCCCGCTTTACTGATGTCCTGATTGTCTGCGATGATATATTCTCTCATAGGAAATTAATGAATTAAAAAAACTCCGCTACAAATGTACGCATTTTGCGCGATTTGTAGCGGAGTTGTTCCAAGATTCTTGTATCCCGATTACCAGGAACGTCCTTTGAAGATGTTGGACTGGTCGAGCGGAATGATATTTCCGTTCAGTGTCAGGTTATTGTTGCTGAAGTTAGGGCTGATTGTAACTGAAGCGTTGTTGTCTCCGTTGCTCATGGTGATAAATACTTGAGCGGAGATACCGATACCTTGAACGCTGAATGAGCAGTTCACATTACCTTTCTTGTCGACATTCATCTTCATGTCCGAAGAATTACCGTCTACTGTGACACCACCGATTCCGTTAGGGCCGGGATAAGGAGTGTTGAAAGCAGTCTGTACTGTGGCTCTGTTGCCGTTCATCAGAACGAAGTTAGTGTTTGAAGTAACAAAAGCGCTCATGCCATTGCGGAATATTACCTGATTGGCTTCCAGAACGAACTGTTTATTCTTCAAAGCCTGTACGGCTTGTTGATAAGCTGCCATGTCCTGCACCTGTTCTTCGGCACGGAGTTTAGCTCTTTCCGCATCTCTTTGAGCTTTTCTTTCTGCGCGGCGTGCTGCTGCGTTACTTTCCTGTGCATACATCATCGTGCTTGCACTTACTAATACTAATGCTAATAATGCAATAAACTTTTTCATAACTTTTTTTTGTTTAGGTTTAATACGTTGTCCGTTTATTGCAAAAACAAAGTCTGTGCCAGATTGTTCACGAGCGTCGCGCAATTTTATATCCGATCGCTGCGACGGCAATACTCATTAAAGGGCTGATAATGTTGAAAAAACAATAGGGAAGATATACCAATGTGGGGACGCTTAGTATTGTAGCCTGCGTCATCCCGCAGGTATTCCAGGGGATCAGCACGGATGTAACGGTTACTGAATCCTCGGTCGTCCGGCTCAGCAAACAACTTTCGTAACCTTTTTTAGCATAAATGTCGCGGAACATATTTCCGGTCAGAATGATACTGATGTATTGGTCGGCAGTTGCCAGATTGAGGAACAACCCGGAACAAACCGTAGCTCCCACCACGCTGACTGTTTTCTTCATAAAACGGACAAAGATAGAAGTGATACTTCCCAACATACCGCTGGCTGTCATCGCCCCGCCAAAGCACATGGCACATAAGATCAGCCAAATCGTATTCATCATGCCGGACATGCCACGTGTAGCGATTAAATCTGTCAAAACGGCATTATCTGTGTGCAGACTTGTACTTCCGTAGAAGGTCATCATCAGTCCTTTGAACAGCGAATCGAAGCCGGAGGCAGCCATTCCCGAAATCTCCTGTAATAAATCCGGTTGAAATATCAGGGCAAAGATGCCTGCCAGCAATGTTGACAGGAACAGCGTAATGATAGAAGGTACCTTACGTGCAATCAATATTCCCGTGGCGACCGGAACAATCAGAAGCCATGGTGTGATATGGAACTTCTCATTCAGTGCGGCGGCCACCTCCGTGATATGTTGCGTATTGTTGGCATCATGTGAGAATCCCGCTACGGTGAAAATAATCAGGGTAATGACAAGAGAAGGAATCGTGGTTATCATCATGTAGCGGATATGGCGGAAGAGGGGAGTGTCTGTGACGGAGGCTGCCAATATGGTAGTCTCCGACAATGGAGATACCTTGTCGCCAAAATAGGCACCGGAGATGATCGCTCCAGCAATCCAACCTTCTTCAAATCCCTGTGCCTTACCGATCCCCATTAATGCGATACCGATAGTGGCAATTGTAGTCCACGAACTTCCGGTCATGACTGAAATCAGTACGCAGATAATGCAGGTGGATGCAAGGAAGAAACTTGGGTGGATAATCTGCATTCCATAATAAATCAGCGTAGGCACTACACCGCTAATCATCCAGATACCGCTGAGCGCACCAATAATCAGCAGGATAATGATAGCAGTTGTCACTCCGGCTACGTTGTTTGTAATAGCCAGCTCGTAGTCTTTCCATGGAATTTTGTAGAATGCCATGCCGATAAGGATACAGACTGCGGTGGTAGTAAGCAGTGACACTTGGCTGCCGCCACTCAGTGCGTCGCTGCCGAAAGTATGGATAGTAGCGAATAATAATAGAACAAGTACAATAATCGGTATCAGTGATACGAGTGGGGAAGGAGCTTTTTTCATGCTAAATTCTCTAATCCTTTTTTTGTTGTTTTAGCTGATATTTATTTTTGGCTGCAAAGATACAACAAAAAGGTAGAAATCTTTTGCATTATGGGAGCGGGCAATAAAAATTATTATAAGTTTATATTTTCTTGGAATATAGAAAGAGTTAACCTTTAGTTGAGCATGGTTTTACGTTTCAGCCACCAATAGCGGATGAAAAGTATTCCTGTCAGAATCAGCGCAATGGATAATCCGGTGTAGAAGACAGAGATAAAACTTTCGGGTAGCAAATGGAAGCTTCGGATCGTAATTCCGAGAGAAATCATGAATATCATGATTATCCAGCTTTTTACATCGAAGAAAGAGAAAGGACAGTTGCGGGTTTCTTTCTTCTGTTCAATCCGGCGGGTATGCTTGTAGTAGAGTCTTTTAAAAATCAGTACGAAGAATAACAGGAAAACGATAGTGGCTTCCCCTATCTTAAACATCCAGTCGTGTGAGTTGTTCATCCAGGTGACGATTCCTATCCGCAGGATGTTTCCGCCCGCAATAATCCAGACGGTGCCGGCTATGATTAGTAAGATTTGTCTGTTAACTCCGTACTTCATAGTTTACTGATTTTTTGTATTAAACGGTTTTATCATCCATTTTGTTGACTCACTTCTTAAAGAAAATCGTAATTAATAGAGAAATACCGGTTAAAAGGACTCCGATACCGATAACGCCGTGCCAGCCATACAGTTGCCAGAAACTTCCGGCAAGGAATGTTCCCATGGAGCCACCGATGAAGTAGGTAGTCATGAAAATTGTATTGATACGGTTCGAAGCGCGGGGATTCAGTTCGAAGATACTCGTCTGGTTACTGAGTTGGATGCATTGCATCCCTATATCAATCATGATAATGCCGGCGATGATTCCGGCGTAAGTGTTTTCTCCGACGAAGAACAATAACCAGGACAAAAGAATCAGCCCGCAACCGATGAAGTTGAAGCGGCGGACGCCTACCCGTTTTACATATCTTCCCACAAAAGAAGCTGTTAATGCTCCGGCTACTCCGCAAAGTCCCAGCATACCAATCACGTCGCTATTGGCGAAGAATGGAGCTTGTCCCATTTTGAAAGCGAGGCAGGACCACATGGCGAGGAGCGAACCGAAGTTCAGGGCGGCCCGGATAGAGTAGATGCGTAGTTGCGGAAACTCTTTCACCAAAGCCAGCAGGGATTTCATCAGGTCGCTGTACTTTCCCCGGAAGTTGGTCTGAATGTTGGTAAGAACTTTCAGTACGACAACCGCACAGACAAACATCATACTTGCGGCAATATAATACATCTCCCGCCACCCGAACAGTTCACCGACGAATCCGCTGACGACGCGTGAAGCCAGGATGCCGGTCAGTAATCCCGATAAGACGATTCCTACATTTCTGCCTTTATGCTCCGGACGTGAAAACTGGGCGGCCATGGGAATGAATATCTGTGGAATCATAGAACAGGCCCCCGTAAGGAATGAAGCAACAAGTATCACATGGATATTATGCGCCAGGGCAATCGTCAATAGTGAGAATATAAGGACGAGGAAGTTGGCAAGGATAATCTTCTTGCGTTGGTATAAATCACCCAAGGGAGTGATAAACAATAGTCCGGCCGCATAACCTATCTGCGTGACCATGGCAATCAGGTTAGTTCGGAACTCTGATATGCCAAGTTCATGGCGTATCATATTTAGCAGAGGTTGGACGTAATAGATATTGGCTACCGAAAT
>ENA-OPCT01000947-OPCT01000947.1-human-gut-metagenome-genome-assembly--contig:-NODE-947-length-13482-cov-3.216727_pt1 | contig 13482 bp, 7 predicted proteins | sample MGYA00241572_ERZ501495 | MGnify/ENA primary metagenome ERZ501495 (study PRJEB25962, sample SAMEA2042580) | human gut metagenome | biome: human gut; feature: human-associated habitat; material: faeces... | reverse complement strand
ACTGAAACGCAACTATAAGCCCAAGACCGAAGCATGCGTCAGATTGACAGAAGAAAATACAAGCGAAGAGAAACTTCGCTTGCTCTTCGATGAGCTGGCTCGCGCACCTAAACAGTTATCCCTACTTATGAAATATATAGAGATGTCTGAGCTATTAGGAAAGGGCACACCTCAAAAAGTGAATAAAAAAGAACTCCTTACCCGTGCGGGAGTTTCTCAGGGCGTCCTCAACGGATTGATGGAAAAACATATCTTTGAAGTGTATTATAATGAGATTGGAAGGCTTTCACAAAACGAAACGACAATAAATGAACTTCGCCCACTGAATCCGGTACAATTAGAGGCTTACCAATCGATTATCACTTCTTTTAAAGAAAAAAATGTATGTCTTCTACACGGAGTTACGTCCAGTGGCAAGACAGAAATTTATATTCACCTTATACAACAAGTCCTCAATGCAGGCAAACAAGTACTTTATCTTTTGCCTGAAATTGCTTTGACCGCACAGATTACCGAACGTTTGAGACGGGTATTCGGCAGCCGGATGGGAATTTATCATTCCAAGTTCCCGGATGCCGAACGAGTGGAAATCTGGCAAAAACAACTAAAAGAACAACCTTACGACATTATTGTTGGAGTGCGTTCATCCATCTTCCTGCCTTTCCGAAATCTAGGACTGGTAATAGTCGATGAGGAGCACGAAAATACATATAAACAACAAGATCCCGCTCCACGCTACCATGCCCGTAACGCAGCGATTGTTTTGGCATCCTTATATGGAGCCAAGACTTTATTAGGAACGGCAACTCCCAGTGTAGAAAGCTATTATAACGCTTTACAAGGAAAATATGGACTGGTAGAATTAACCGAAAGATATCAAGATATTCAACTGCCTGAAATCCGAGTAGTGGATATTAAAGAACTGATCCGGAAGAAAATCATGAAATCGCCCTTTTCACCACAGCTTTTAGCAGAAATACATAAGGCGCTGGAACAAAAGGAACAGGTAATCCTATTTCAAAACAGAAGAGGTTTCGCCCCCATGATTGAATGCAAGACTTGCGGTTGGGTTCCCAAATGCAACAACTGTGATGTAAGTCTGACGTATCATAAAGGATTAAATCAACTTACCTGCCACTATTGCGGTGCTACTTATCCTGTACCCCATTCCTGTCCGGCATGTGGAGGAGTCGACCTTGTTAACCGTGGGTTCGGTACGGAAAAAATAGAGGATGATATCCAATTGGTATTTCCCGAAGCTAAAGTCGCGCGCCTGGATTTAGATACAACCCGCACACGCAGTGCTTACGAACGCATCATTCATGATTTTCAACAGGGCAAAACGGACATTCTCATCGGGACACAAATGGTTAGCAAGGGACTCGACTTCGACCATGTCAGCGTAGTAGGTATTCTGAATGCGGATACAATGCTCAATTTTCCGGATTTCCGTTCGCATGAACGGGCGTTCCAATTAATGGCACAGGTAGCAGGTCGTGCCGGACGGAAAAACAAGCGTGGACTGGTCATCCTACAAACCAAAAGCATCGACTTACCAGTTATACGGCAAGTGGTAGATAATGATTATGCGCAACTGTACATCGACCAGCTCCACGAACGGCAATTATTCCATTATCCCCCATTCCACCGACTAATATACGTATATTTGAAACATCGAAAGGAGGATATTTTAGATATTGCAGCTGATACTATGGCGGCACAACTCCGCGCCGGATTGGGCAACAGAATTCTGGGTCCTGACAAACCGCCCGTTGCTCGTATCCAGATGTTATTTATTAAGAAAATAGTAGTAAAGGTGGAACTTAACGCTTCCATGAATAAGATTTGCGATTACTTGCAAACCGTGCAGCGGGCAATTATCGAAGACGAGCGTTTTCGCTCTTTATTGGTATATTATGATGTAGATCCACAATAATTTATGAAAATAGAATTAGACGTACATACCCATACACTTGCTAGCGGACATGCATACAGCACTTTACAAGAAATGGCAAAAGCTGCTGCTGAAAAAGGTTTGAAACTATTGGGCATTACTGAACACACACCGGATACACCGGGAGCATGCCAGTTCTTTTATTTCCGCAACCTGCATGTAGTTCCCCGCCAACTATATGGTATCGAACTGTTATTGGGAGCGGAAATTAATATCCTAAACGCACAGGGAGAGCTCAGTGTGGATGACGATTTCATGAAAAGAGTCGATCTTCGCATTGCAAGCATCCATTCATTCAGTTACCAAAACGGTACAGCAGATGAGAATACGGATGCTCTGATAACAGTGATGAAGAATCCATATATCCACATTATCGGCCATCCGGGTGACGGCACAGTTTCCCTCCATTTCGAGCCTATAGTCCGGGTAGCCAAAGAGCAACACATTTTATTGGAAATAAACAACAGTTCGTTGAAGCCAGCCCGAAATAAGCCTGAAGCGTTTCAAAACAACTTAACTTTACTCCGGCTATGTAAGCAGTATGAAGTACCGGTTATTTTAGGAAGCGATGCCCATATCTCTTTCGATATTGCCCGATACGACCTTTTAGCGGAACTTATCAATCGGACAGAATTCCCTGAAAGACTCATTCTAAACTGTGACATAAACATGTTTAAAAACTATTTGAACCTGTGATTATATGAAGAAGATATTATTTGTATGCCTTGGCAATATCTGCCGTTCCGCATCCGCCGAAGAAATTATGCGTACTATGCTGCATCGCGCAGGGATGGAAAAAGAAATAAAAGTTGACTCAGCCGGCCTCATCGGCTATCATAAAGGAGAGTTGCCGGATCCCCGCATGTGCATGCATGCCGCGCGTCGAGGTTATAACCTGACCCACCGGTCGCGCCCTGTATGTACCGAAGATTTCTTCGACTTCGATATAATCATCGGAATGGACGACCGTAACATTCAGGATTTGAAAGAGCGTGCTCCTGGGATAGAAGAAGAAAAGAAGATATGTCGCATGACGGACTTCTGTCGCACCAAAGTAATAGATTATGTACCAGATCCTTATTACGGAGGCGCTTCCGGTTTCGAAAATGTATTAGATATTCTCGAAGATGCCTGCCAAGGGTTGCTTGAATACCTTCAAACAGACAAACTCAACCCGGCGGATATTACGGATAAGGACGAGACGAACAATCCTGAGTAAGAACGCACGTATATTTCTGTAATTACGGAGCTGTTTTTGAGCAGTTACAAAACTATTTTGGAGCAACTACGGACATATCCATACAAAACAGAAAAATCTTCTTGTTTAAGCCTTCATTTATTATTTAAAGAAGGAAAACAAGAAGATTTTATCTATCTCCACTTCTCAGACAAGCCGAGAAGAAATAAGAGCGGGAGTTACGAATCAGCGTTCATATTGAGGCATATCATTGAAACTCAATACGGTTTCCGGAACAGGCATGATATAACGCAAGTCATTGGGCTCTAATGTCCATGTACCTTCATTGCCGGCTGAATGAATCACGGTTTTAGCAAACCATGCTTCCCGATTCAGACGTTTCATATCGATTAAACGAGTTAGGCCATTGAAAGCAAACTCTTTACGGCGCTCATCAATAACTAGCTTCAATACCTCTTCTTTCGATAACGAGGTTGGAATAGCAAAATGCACATTATTTTTTATACGCATGTCACGCAAATCGTTCAAATGTTGCAATGCCTTACCCAAATCACCTATACGAGCCTCGCATTCAGCAGCAATCAAAATTACTTCCGGTGTAGAAAAACCTATATTCATTTCTATATAAGGTGCAAAAATAGTATATCCAGGAAAATGATCCGCCGCGCCACCCGTAGTATAACCATTGAACTCATCTTTGGCAAAGAACAGTGACAAACGCATATCCTCTCCATCTACAGGTAAATTCCGGGCAAAAGTTTCCAGCAAATCTTCACTGGCGGCCACTTGCTTGAACAGATAAGAAGTACCATTCAGTAAACGGGTATAAACATTCTCTACGTTTTTAGCTTCATCAGGAAATTCTTCGGCACCATCCAAAGAAACTAAACGTCCCCACTGACCTTGTATAGCCTTGTAATTTTTGTAATCAAGAAGTTGCTTATTTTGAGCCAATGACAAGTTAGCATTCGTCAAAGCATTTGTATAATCACCCATATACAAATACATACGCGACAGGAACGCATACCCCACACTTTGAGTAGGGTCGAAAGAAGTCTTCACAGTAGCACCCAGCTTTGGCACAGCTTTATCCAAATCGTCTTTAATTTGCTGATATACCTGAGCCACCGTTGCACGCACATACTTCTCTCCTCCGATTTCTTCACTCAATACCAAAGGCACTCCATAATCGGTCTCTGCCGTAGCTGCATCATAATGGTTACCATACAGGTTTACAAGGTTCAAATATTCAAAAGCGCGTCCTACCAAAGCTTCTCCCCATAAGCGCTCACGCTCGGTCTGAGAGCCTCCTGTTGCCGATAACACATTATTGATTACCGCATTATAAACAAAGATATTTTCATAACATCCATTCCAAATTCCATCAGAGTTACCGGGAGTAAAAATCTGCCCGGGTTGGAAAGAATAGAGATTTTTCATCTCCTCCGACTTATCTTTATATTCGAAATCCGGAAACTCAGGAGCTGTACCGGCTGCCACCAGTTGTACATCATCCGTAATAAAAGAAGGATACACATCGAGAGCACGATACAAATACTGACTGTTCATCAATTGCTTGTAATCCTCATATTTTTCCGGAATCGTATATCCTTTAGGCTTATTTTCCAACCAGTCATCACAAGCCGACAGTGAAAGCAGTGCCAAGGCACAAGCTGCATATTTGACAATATTTAAATGTTTCATTTGTTCTATGAATTAAAAGTTAGCAGATACACCAATCGTATAAGTCGGCGGAATATGATAACCTCTGGAAGGGGATAAAGTAGTTCCACTCCAGACTTCCGGGTCTAAATCACGACCATTGTCCGCCCAATACCATAAGTTTTGAATTTGCAAGCTAAGACGCAGATTCTGTACGTACATCTTACTCATCCACTCTTTCGGGAAAGTATAGCCAATCGTCAAATCACGCAATTTGATATAATCTCCTTTTCTGATATGCTTATCGGCAGCGCTCCACAAATACTCTGAATTAGTATGGGAAGTTCCGTAAATAAAGGCCGGAGCCATACTCGGATCATTTTCATCACCCGGTTTTTGCCAGAAGTGCATACGGTCTTTATCCATCACACCTGCATAATTCAAGGTAGGCATACGATTGAACACATAACCTGCGGCTACATCGCGCAATACATGTCCGCCATAATAGACAAACATGAAATCCAGATCGAATCCTTTATAAGTCAATCGGTTGGACAATGATGCCGAATATGGAGGATTAGTAGTTCCCGAATAGACTAAATCTTCCGCTTCCAGATCATTATAAGACTTCACGATCGTTCCGTCCGCTTTGTAAGCCTGAGGATATCCCTCACTGTCCAGTCCGGCATAACGAATAGAATACAACGAACTCATAGGCTTACCCTCTCTATTCTGTATACTGTAGAAATAATCGATTGCCGATGTCCCATCGTTCTCAATACGAGTCAGCTTATTTTTATTATAACTGAAAGTAAAGGCGGAAGTCCATGAGAAATCACGAGTGGTTATATTGGTACTCTGCAACGATACTTCCACACCTCTATTATACATCTCACCATAGTTCAGCAACAAAGAAGGCCATCCTGATGTCGGGTCAGTCTTACGCTGTCCTAATAAATCCACCGTGCTCTTACTATAGAACTCAATGGTACCATTCAAACGATTTTTCAACAAATTAAAATCCACACCCAAATTAAACACATTGGTCTTTTCCCACCGTAAGGTTGGATTCGGCGGAGTAGTAATCACTGAATAATATTCGTTAGTGAAGCTGTTCGGACGACTTTGAGTTTGCGCAATCATATATGGACCGCTATCCTTGGCAACATTACCGTTAATACCATACGTAGCACGCACTGCCAGGCGATCAACCCAATTCCAGTTTTCCAAAGCTATATAATGCAAACCAGCAGACCACAACGGACGATACTGATATTTTGGATCAGTACCAAACAAATTTGACTGATCGATACGGATACTTCCCGTAGCTGTCAACTTATGGTTGAACGTATAAGAAGCGTTTCCGTAAAAAGAGACATAACGATTGTCGGTATAAGTAAACTTATCATAAGGTCCGTTATAATAATAACGTCCACTCGTAGACTGTGTTCCATTTACAGCTGAACCTAAATTAAGTTCATTAATAGATTTAAAAGCCAAAGTGACATCATCATATCCCCATTTATTAAGTACAGTTCCCTGAGTAACTACTTTACGACGTTCCGCACCGATTAAAGCCTGTACGCCGTGCATACCGAACTCTTGATTGAAATTCAACTGTATACGGAAAGTATAAGAGTTATTCTTAGCCCAAGTTTCCTGCAATTTTCCACCCAAAGGAATATGATTGGTCACTGTTCCGTTTTTATTAATTACAGTCGCATTATTCACTTCTGTTTTTACGGTATATGAATCTTGTGTATAATACTGCTTCTTATATTTACTTGTTGTTTCAGTCTGATACATCACATCCAGATTCAGCCCCTTCATAAAGGTTATTTTCATTCCGAAATTAAGATTCTGGTACTTATCATCCTGTTCATAATATGCTTTATCCAGTTCATTAACAGGAATATATGTTTCATCCTGCAATCCTAGTCCGTTTAATCTGTCAATTTCTTTCTGGTTTTTATTATTATACCATTGAGTCGGAGTGCCGTCCGCATTGTATATCATGCGGTAAGAAGGGCCAGAATAGAGATAACTATATCCTGTAAAACCATTATCATAATCGGCACTTACGTTACTGTTAATGATCCCTACATTCACACGTAACCATTTAAAGAAATCAAACTGGTTTTTCAAATTAAAACCAAGTCTTTGAGTAGACTGTTCTTTCTCATAAGGGAAATTCTGCTGATAATTAGCAGAAAGCGAATATTTATAAATATCCGAACCACCGCTAAACGATAAATTATGCTGATGAACCACCGATGCATCACGTACAAAAGCGTCTTTTAACTGGCTATAACGGTTACGATTACGATACACATTCAATTGTGATTCCAACTCGGCATCCGTTAGTTTACCTGCATCATGGTTATACAACAGTTCATACACCTCATTCATCGCCGTATTGGCTGTTTCCGGGTTGTAATTAGAGTGTGGATATTGAAACAGGATTTGCTGCAAATCCACCAGTTCAGAGCTTGAAGTCAAGTTCAGATAACCTTTGTCTGGCAATGGTGTAAATTTAACGCTACCATTGTAACTTACCTGTGTGCGTCCTTTCTGTCCGGAACGGGTGGTGATGACAATGACACCGTTAGCCGAACGCGCACCGTAAATAGAAGCAGCCGAAGCATCTTTCAACACAGTGACATTCACAATATCCGATGGATTGATGGCATTGATATCGCCCTCATAAGGCATTCCATCCACTACATATAAAGGCGTTTTTGTTCCCTTCAGGGTAGAAATACCGCGAATTTCAGGTGTCTTCCCGGGAAGTTGTTTCAAACCGGCCACCATACCTTCCATACGATCGAGAATATTCGTCTGCAGCTTACCTTCCAATTTTTGGGGAGTCAGCACGGCAAACGAGCCGGTGGCGCGTTCTTTGGAAATAGTTTGGTAACCAGTGACCACAACCTCGTCGAGCAATTGGTTGTCGGGAACTAACGAAATATCGAAAGAAGAGTTGGTGTTTCGAATCACCTTTTCTACAGACAGGTATCCAATGAATGATACCACAAGGGTTTGTCCTTTATTGACAGGTAAGGTAAAGCAACCGTCCAAATCAGTAACGGTTCCTTTTTTAGTCAAACCTTTTACATAAACACTGGCGCCCGGAATCGGTTCGCCATTTTCATCTTTTACTGTACCTTTTACGGTAATCTGCTGCTGGGTTGCCTCAGTATCTTTCACAGACGGAACTTCAGCCTGCGTTGGAACAGATAGTGCAAACATCAAGAGCGACAGGAGATATTTTACCCCCCCCCCTCAGCACATTTAATTTAGAATTACTCATAGATTTGTTCTTAATTGTAACTTATAAACTAACAATTGGTTATTTCTTAACAGGTTTCGGTTTCAACACATCGGGACGCATGGAGTAAGCCTTCTTTCCGTGAGTCGGTTCGGCCAAAATAAAAGCCGGAACACCGATGCCTTGATTCGGTATACGCTGTAGCACCTGTTCTAAAGCCGCAGCATACTCCTGATGAATATAAGCATCATCCCGGTCGGCTTGGTTGTAGGCAATGTAACGGAGATATTCGATGCATTTATTGAACCAATTTTGAGGGATTTCCTCACGTTCATAATAGCTCAAACGGGCAATATATTTCAGACGGTTTATCAGCTCTTGCTGATCCACATTCGGATTGGCAATCATCGCATCGATACGACGGATAGCTTCATCAAAATGTTGGGCACGCACCGCCTCATTGATACGAATCATTTCACAATTAAAATCCTTACCCTCAAAATCGCACAATGCTTCAATCTCCTTCAAATCGCCATAAGTGGTTTCTTTAGCTAGCTTTGCATCTACAACCTTTTTTCCATACAAGTGGCAAAACTCATCATAACGCGAAGAGATCTCTTTTAAATAAGGAGTCAAACCGGAAATAGTACGATTGTAAACTTCCCAGACCTCTTTGTCCGTCAGTTTCCCGCCACCTTGAATCAACTCATCAAAAGCTCTTGTCACATTATTACGGGCATACACGGAAAACTCATAGTTAATATAATCTATCAGAAATTTCCGTTCACGATTCCCGTTTGCGTATTGTTCTTCCAAATAAAAAGAACGGAGTTTGGGATTAAGTGCTCCCTCTCCTGTACGAATAAACTGCTCAGCCGTCTGACGGCTTCCACTACGGTGTACCAATTTCTCAGTTGCCGGATCAACGAAAGCATAAGTAGGATAACTGCGTACCCCATACTTCTTGGCCAATTCAATGCCTTCGCCCTGCTCGGCATCAATTTTGGCACAAACAAAGTGGTTATTATAAAATGCACCCACTGTCGGCAAGGTAAATACCGTCTCAGCCATATTCAAACACGGCCCACACCATTGCGTGTAAAAATCAATAAAAATCAGTTTGTTTTCTGCTTTGGCTTTAGATACCAATTCTGCCCAAGGCTGATGCAGGAAATGTATTCCTGGCTCATAGTCGACCTCCTTAGTCACCTCATCTTCCAAGCGAACTTCACTTCGAGCGGAAGCATTGCACCATGATGACAAGGCACAAAAAGCCAGTAACACACAGGTTCTGGCAATCAAATTTCTTTTCATAAATTAAAATTATTATATTAAATAGAGTTCTTCTTTTTCTCTTCTCTACTTTCAACCCCTAAATAATTAATTCTTTAGATCTAGTAATTCAATAAACTTAAGACAACTTTAATAAAGGTCCGCTTTCAGTTTTTCAATTTTTGGGCTGCAAAGGTAGCATATTATTTTTAATAAGCAAAAACTTTTATTTAGATATCTATGTTCGTCTTCCAATAGTAAAATATATATTTATATTTATGAAGGGTAAGAATGGCAAAAGTACTATGAATACCTATGTTAAAACGGAAATTTATCCTGTATGAACAAGAAAAGCCGGCTCCACACTATGACATGCTCAGAACCGGCTTTATACAAAAAGAGAGAAATTTACTGTATTATATAATTTTCAGCAAGGACACCCCCATTTAAATCATTCATCAAATTCTATTTTATCTGTTCGGGATGGAAGCGGAACCGCTACCATCCGCCTCAAACTTAGGTGAAACATAATTCGACATCACCAATTTTCCTTCACCTTCAATCGTACGAATCAGGTTGTTCGGATATCCTCCGGCAATATCATACATATAGATACGATAGGTATTTCCCGTTTGTGTACCTACACACAAAGAATTAAAATCATATTCTTCATCTGCACCGCCACTATTCAAATACTGATAAGACAAATAAGTAATCTTTTCATCCGAAGGAAGACCTTTAAGAGTAATTGGGTTCTCTGCTTCCGTGTCATTACCGAGATTATAAACATACAGTTGGTTATTGTATACATAATACATAAAAGTAGCTGTATTCGCATTGGTAGCATAATTTGTAGCTTTTGCCAATTTAGAATAGGCAGGTATTTCTACCTTTTTCTCCGTATGGACTCCTTCCCAACCAGAGGACACATAATAGAGAAACTTCTTGCCGGAAGTATCTTTCAACAGAAAAAAGTTGATTGCACCAGAAGCACCAGCATGTGAACTTCCGCACGCCACACACTCCATTCCTTTCGTTGAAAAGCCATTTTCATCATAATCACCAATGAAAGAATGACCAAATGAATATTGATCGGCATAATCAATGCGCTGGTCTAGTTCATTCCAATAAACCAAAACAAATTCACCATCCTCTGCAAAAAATCGGCTAGCTCCGGTTCCCGATGTAGTAGCGAATACTCCACCCGATGGCATACTTATTGAAGAAGCATACGCACCGGAAACGCCTTTATTGGAGACAAAGAAATTAGAAACACCAAAAGTAAAAGAAGTGATAGGAATTTCACCCTCACTCATTCCTCCATAACGAATGTTAGTCTTATCATACAACAATGCAAAATCATCAGTTTTAAAATACGATACGTCTCCTTTTTCCGTGGATACACAAAGAGTCTTATATACTTTAATCTTATTTTCTTTTGGGTCCATATAGCCATGACCATATACCACACCTAAACACAATGGTTTCCCTTGCATAGGATTCCCCATTGCCTTAGTAATCAAGTTAGCAGCCACCGGTTCTTCATCGTTGTAATGCAAATCTAATTCCGTATTACCATCAGCTGTTTCTTTTAATATATAAAAACCTCTCGATAATTCGGTGACCACCTCTACACTTGTTTTGGCATACACGGCATAATTATTCGACGGGGATGTTACCTTTACCATTACGGTATAGACACCCGGCTCCCACCCTACATCATAGGAGAGATTTTTTTCTGTACTAATCAGTTTCGCTTCATACGTTTCATCATGATTATATTCCTCCTCCACTTTTGGATCATATACATACCATTGGTATTCAAGATCTCCATAGCTTGTGTTTATTTCAATAGGAATCTCCAATTTTTCTACAAACGAAAGCACCTTGTAACTTGGTTTTATTCCTACAATATCAATGTCCTCTACATGAGTGTACTTATAATTTCCTTCGTCTTCGAAACATGAAGAGAGAAAAAACGCACATACAGCCAATATCATATATTTTATCTTCATATCTATCTCCTTTCCAATTATTCAAAACCTCCACCAAAAGCAAATTCTACCGGAATACCTCCTTCTTCACACAGTTTCTCGTGAGTTGCATTATACTTTTCCAACGCCCGATATAGTTTCTGAGCCATATAGAATAAGAAATTCTGATCTGACTGCAGATAACTATATATAACCGTATTCACATATTCATCATCCCATTTCTCACCAGTTGTGTCAATCATAAACTGATGCTTTACCGGCCCGTACTCATTAAAGAAATGCTTACAGTATGAATCCCAATTTTTAGGTTTCACTAACTGATCGGCAATTATAATCCGTTTAAAACTGAATTCTTTGCTTCCATGACTGAATACCTCATTGGATTTAAATCCCACACGTAACGTATAGTTTTTATTTTTCAGCGAAGGGTCACGCTTTAACACAATTGGAATATTCACTTCGATGGCCCCCGCCGGCACATAATAGAATTTTGAAGCTAACTCTGGATTATCAAAAGCGACATAATGCACGTCGGCTACCGCATCATTACCTCCTGTTATAAGTTGCTGCAAAGAAAAAGACCTATCATGATCCGAAGGTTTTCCCATCGTTCTCACTCCAAGCCAAACCGTATCAATCACGGTCTCAGCTGGACCAAAACTGAAAGAAAAACTAATCATGGAATCTCTCGGCAAGTCTCTTTCATAGATAAAGTTCAAACGTCCCTGTTCTTCCACATACACAGGCAAATCTTTTTCACAAGAAATCAGAATCGGTGCCGATATAAGCAGTCCTATAAATATACGTATTAATGTTTTCATAGTTGATTAGTTATTTGGATTATATTCAGTTCTTGGCAAAGGAAGGATGTAATCAGTCTCCGTTACCGTTACATTTTCTTTTGACCACATATTCTCTATGCCATATCTTTTATAAAGATAGAACACCACTCCCTCCGCAAAAAATTCACGACGATATTCTTTCAACATCTCAGACCTTACCTCATCCATAGAACCAAACGGACTAGTCAGAAACACATTCTTAGAGCCCATATAAATGGTATATAACATATTGGCCTCCGCAACGGTAGGAGCCCCCTCCACAGCAATCAAATACATTTCCGACAAACGAAGCAAAGGTATTAATTCCAATTTCGTGGCCAATACTTTTGTTTTTGTTTCACCACCTAGTTTATCCGGATCATAAAAATGCTTACGAATAGAACGATACTTAGTAGACTGTGATGTTTGTACAGCAGCCCACATGTTTAAATAACGGAGATCGCTTCCTGTATTTGTTCCCTCAAACAATGATTCATAACTAGTAGGTAAAATAACCAATCCTTCTCCTTCCCTGACAACTAATTCTTCATTACCTAACAACAAATCTTCCGTTTCATCAATCAATCCAGCCTTAGCCACCATAAAAAGGCTTTCAGAAGGAGAAGCATAGTATTTATTACTATAATCCGCAGCTGCGCTCAATAACGCTACTGGTTTGCCCGTTCTGGTTTTGGCCAGGATAACTTCCAATGCCAGATCGTGTGCTTTTTCCTTTTGCCCTATATACATATACATACGTGCCTGCAAGGCCTTCACCGCCCAATAATTCAGCCGGTGCTGACGATAATTCATGAATGAATCTTCTATTCTTACCATTTCATACCCGTTATATCCGGCATTATTGAATTCATCATACGTATAATCAAATACCGGATCATTCTCTTCTAACAAAGAAAGTGCTTTATTCAAATCATTCTCCAATTTAACTATATACTGTTCGTACGAATAGTAGTGAGGCATTTCATCTTTGGTAGTTATTTCCGAATAAGGTAAGCTAACAAAGATTGTTGGATTCTGGGGAACCTGTCCAAACAAACGTAATACATCAAACTGGCAATACGCACGAATGGCATAAGCTTCCCCCAGCACCACGGCACGAGATTTGGCGTCAGGTATCACATGCCCCTTCTCCTCAGCGGCCTTAATAATCATATTGGCTTCCAAAATAGTATTGAAAAGCCCCAAATAAATCCTTCTAATCTCCTCTTCTGCCACGCTATGCCGATACTCGTGTGTGGTAAAATAATAATTAGGCAATATATTCGTCTGCAAATTATCGGCACTCGACCCCA
>ENA-OPCT01000942-OPCT01000942.1-human-gut-metagenome-genome-assembly--contig:-NODE-942-length-13511-cov-19.931034_pt1 | contig 13511 bp, 7 predicted proteins | sample MGYA00241572_ERZ501495 | MGnify/ENA primary metagenome ERZ501495 (study PRJEB25962, sample SAMEA2042580) | human gut metagenome | biome: human gut; feature: human-associated habitat; material: faeces... | reverse complement strand
TTGTTTTTAAGTTTGTCTTTTTTTATACGTTTTGATTGATTTTTGTTTCACACTTTCCTCCTTTATGCATATATTGGTACATTAAGCCATATCCAGAAATGAATAGGAATCCACCTACCGCAATATATCCAGAATTAATAAAAATATTATAGACATCACCTACAGATGCAAATATTGCAAGGTGATGGAATAATACTATGAGTGTAAATATCCCTTTTAAATTTTTTGTCTGCTGTACTGAGAGATACTCTGAATTATAGCCGAGTAAATCAATATTATAGAATACAGCCATACAAGCAAGTATTAAAACAATGTTCATAAAAAAACCTCCATACTAACCATTCTAACATTTGTATTATGATTCATCAAATTTTACTCAACTTCTCCATTAAAAAAACTGATTCATAGAGAATCAGCCTTATTCTTATACAGCAATATCATAATACATAAACTTTCTATCGCAGCTATAACCCATACAAATATATTAGTATCATCACCTGTTTTTACATGTGGTTTATGAGGTTTAGACGGTGTGGGCTTTACTGGTTTTACCCATTCAGCCTTGGGTTCTATAGTAACATTATATTCTACACTTCCATCCACAAGAGAAGGAATCTCAACTAGAAAAGGAGCAGATTCAAACTGACTTTTACCACTTTCTACATATCCCTCTTGTGCAATCAAATAAATACCTTGCGTTAAATTACTAAATGTTGTACGACCTAATGTATTAGTTTCTTGTAGTAAACAAGATATATCTTTCTTCTGTGCATATTTATATAATTGTTTGGCTTGTTTTTCTCTTGCCTCTGCACTGGTATCTACTAATGATATATGTGAATCTTTAAAGTTATCCTTCCATGTCAATGTATCATTACTCATATATTGAACCTGATAGATTGAAAACTTAACATCTGAAAGATTCACTTCCTGATTCAATTCATTTCTACCCTTATATACAATCTGTATACTTCCTTTTCTAAAACTACTCTCTGCATGAATAGTTGAAACATTCATGAACGTACTCATAAGAAAAACAATCATAAACACAATAATATTTCTTACCTTCATGTTAGTTTCCTCCTTTTCTTATCCCTTATGCAGTAAATAATTGCGATAATTAAACCTATCAAAATCACAATTACTGCCATAATTAATACCTTAGACGTAAATGATAATTCTGGTTTAATATTTGTATCAGGCACTTTCTTTGTAGCTTCTTGATATGGTATACGATGTCCTCTCACTAATAATCTATGTGTATTAATCGCATAAGGTGTACATGTCACTAATGTGGCATAATCTTTGCCAGGTTCTATAGATAATCCTTTTGTCTCTTCTGGTAATACTGTTTTTATTTGATCTATCTCATAAGCCAATGTTTCATCTAAGACCTTGATATAGAATATATCTCCTTCTTTTAGTTTATCTATATTCGTAAATAGAGTCTTAGTTGGTAACCCTCTATGACCCGTTAATACTGTATGAGTACTCTCTCCACCAACAGGCAAAGAAGTACCCCAGAAATGTCCTACACCTGCCTGTAAGACTGTTTCACTTGTACCATGATAAATAGGTAGTTCTATATGAATCTTAGGAATACGTATATATCCCATCATTCCAGAACCATCTACATTTAATAAACTCTCATAACGTGCATCTAACTTTGTATCTTCCTGTGAAAATGGATCTATAAGATCTATATTTCCTAACATCTCTCTATTATAAGCACGTGCTTCTTCCAACATTCTTGTCTTATCTGCCTTAGAGAGTTCTACACTCTCTTTATCATAATAAGAGATAGCCTTAGAACCATTCTTCTCATTCAGATAACTACTAAAGCTAGGATATAACAACACGGAGAATGCAATCAAAAGTACAAACAAACGAATAATATCATTTTTAGTAATTTTAATCTTCATACACTTCATTTCATTCTCCCTATTAATATATAAATAATTGGAATTGCGGTTATCTTTTAAGAAAGATAACCGCTCATTCCATTAAAAACTATTTCTTAGTTTTCTTTTTTTCTATCACGGATAAAGCTTACTGCAACACCTAATACAAGAAGTGCTGCAACAACAGTAAATGCGATAGTACCCATACCGCCTGTTGATGGAAGGATAGAACCAGTACTGTTTTCTACATCGATGATTTTGTCATTTTCTACTTTACTATCTTTTGAGATAGTCCAATTATTTACATCTGTATCTGTGCTCTTTGTGATTTTAACTTCGATTGGAGCAGTTAACTTGTTGTAACCTGCTGGAGCTTCTGTTTCTACTAAGTAGTAAGTTCCTGCAGCAAGACCGTTAACATGAAGGTTATAACCTTTTCCTTCAATTGATTTTACAGATTCAAATTCTGTAGTAGTAGATGCTGGATCCACCACATAGTTACCTGCAACTACAGGAGATACTTTAATCGCTTTTGATTCATCATTTGCTTTAGCATCAACTTCGCTTGAATATAATCTAAATTTTGCACCTGCTAACTTTTCTTCAGATCCTTTTTTAGTCTTGTTGATATCAAGAGGGTATGTAGGTGTTTTTGCTTCACTTGGTGTAGTAGTTGTTGTTTCACCTGGATTGTTACCATATTCTAATGTAGCATTGTTCTTTGTGCTTACATCTGCAGCTTTATTCACTTTAGCATAGTAAGTTACAGTGAAGTTTTTACCTTTGTTTGTCTGCTGGTTAGCTTTTACCCATGCAGATAAGTCAAGAATCATAGTTCTGTTTCCAGTACCTGAAAGAGTTGCTGTAGTTGGTGCTGTGCTTGCATCAGTAGCATCTTTGAATGCAACTGTTACGTTTACTTCATTTGCCTTATCAAGAGCATCTCCTTTCGCATTCTTTACGAAATCAAGACCGTTTGATAATTCATCGTGAATAGTATATACATACTTGTCATATCCAGTTGTATCTGGTACTGAACCTTTAACTGTATAAGTAACTACATCCCCAATATTTACTGATGGTTTGTTAGCTGTTTTAGTAATGCTTGGTGCTTCTGTTTTTAAGTTTACTGTTTTTGTTGACTCATCAACTGTAACTAATGAAGACTGAATTTCTTTTCCACCTGTTACATATACTAAATAGTAACCTGCATCTAAGTCTGTAAATTCATAAGATGTTTTGTTTTCTTCTGTGATTTTTCCAGAAGTTGCAGTAACTGCTAAGTTGCTTGTTAAAGCTTTTGCAGTGAAATCATTTGCAAAGTTCTGTACTTTTGTATCGTTATCGTTTCCAAGATTAGTAACTGCCGCTGCAAATTCTTCATCTTTAGAAGTTTCATTAATCTTTAATACACTTGCCAATGCAGCCTTATACTGTGTATTTACAGTATACGCATAGTTCTTGTTCGGTGCTTTACCTGACTCTGTTACACCAAATAATTTGTACAGACTAATTGTCTGTCCCTTTAGATTCTGTCCACCTTTTACATTTACAGTAAGACTACAGCTAGGTTCTGCTGCAAATGCTGTTACGGACATAGTCATTGTCATAACCGCAGTTAATAACAATGCGATAATGCGTTTAATACTTTTCATAACTTTTTCTCCTTTTTTTCATTTCTCTTTATAGTTTTTCTGCTTTGTTTTCCTTATTCTTTCTGTATCTCATAACGAAATAAACAAAGAAAAGCAGAATTGCTATCATATAGAATAAATAGTTTCCAAATCCTCCAGTATTAGGAAGACATGGGAAATGCTTGTTGGTTATCGTAAACGTAAAGCCATCATCTGATGTCTTAATAGTTGTTGTATAACCATTAATTTCCGCTTCTGTTACGGAATATTTATAATAACGAACAGTTCTATCACTCTCTGTCTTATAGGCAGGAAGCCCTTTAATTACTTCTTGCCATGTTGATTTGTTAATAGAGCCCGTTATTCTGTAACTCTCATAATTTGGAACAGTTTGTGTCTGTTCTTTGCCAGTCGCATCCTTCCAAGTACGAGAAATTGTTACCGTAATACTGTCTGGTCGTTTATTATCGAAGTTATCGAAATCTTTCCAGACTTTATTTATAGTGAGTTTAACCAGCTTATCACATGGATCCTGTGACTCAGATGGTTCTGGTGTCTCACTTTCACCCGTATTAAGAGTTGTCTTTGTATCAGCCATTAATACTGCTTTGGCAGGTGATTCATATGCCTTCAAATCAGCTGTCTCACTACCATTTGATAGAACCGCATTCTCTAGATTATTAAAGGCTTTAACTATATCCATATGTTTGATTGTATAAATATCCCATCCATTATTCTTTTCATAACTACTATTTAATACTTTGTTATTGTTTTTGATTTGTGTGAGAGATTTATCTAATTTTCTATAGATACGGTAGTTGTTTCCTTCACCTTCTACCTTTTCTAATTTATTGAAGTCGTAAACTGAATCTAATTTACTCTTACCACTAAAAGGTCCCACAAGATCCTTAGTCCCTCTAACTACGTCACAGTAGTACATGTTGTTGTTCTTTAATAAACCTTCATCATTAAATCCTACAAAACCACCACTGCGTCCATCAGTTGCAGTACCATCAGTATTGTTGTTGGCACCACCAGCATAAACATCATATCCATAGCTTACACCATACACATTACTATCAGTAATCTTTGTACGGTTTGCTTTAATAAGACTGACACTGATATTTGACTTTGTATCATTATCATCTAATAAACCATTCTCATCACATGGGAGTTTAATAGATGAATCTCCAATAGTAATAATCGCAAAATCTGTCTGTTGTTTATTATCTGTTGATTTCTTAGAAAGACCTACAGATATATCTAAACCTAGAAGATTGACATGAAGAAGATTTCCCTTATATAACGCTTCTACTTTTATAATTCCTAGATTGATTTTTAGAAGATTTGAACCCTGTAACTTATCTAGATAAAGTGCTTCTATAAGTTTGTTCACAAGCATAAATATGACATTGACTGGTCCAGAATCCAGTTTTAAATCTGCAAGATATGCAAAGCTTGTTCTACCTGCAAATCCTCCTGCTGTTCCTCCAGATGCAACCTGTTTTAATCCACTATTCAAATCACTGTCACTTCCTGCTGTACACTTAGACATTCTTGCAAGGTTTGCATAACCAATAAATCCACCAGCAATCTGTTCCTCACCATTTTGACTTTGTACCGTATAGCCATCACTTGTACCACTTACACTACAATCATCAATATGAGAACCAAAGATATCCATGACACCTAATGCTCCACCAAGAAGCTGCCCTGTATTATTTCCTAGGACATCAATCTTATCGGCTTTCACAACACCACTCTTACCAGAGTAACCAATAAATCCACCTACACTATTTAAGCCTCTTACATTACTTAATTGTGTAACTGTACTGTTCTTTACAGAACCATTTAGAAGTGAACCACCAAAACCACCGGCTGTTCCACTGTATGTGACTTGATTGTTCTGTCCAGATTTAATTGCTTTATTGGCACTGACACTTAGTCCTGCATCCTTAATTCCAATTACATTTCCGTAATATACATAACTTCTAAAAGCATCTAGTACATCTGTTCTTCCTAATTTTAATAACTTATCTAATAGGGATGTTTCATCTCCTGCACTGATATTTGCAACTCCTGCCACATCCGCAACACCAAAACATCCACCAGCGTATTCACCTGCAATAACAGAACGGATATTATTTACAGAAATACCAGCTTCTTGCTTATCTTTTTTACCAAGAACTGTACCTTCCAGCATTCCTGCAAAACCACCTGCAGTTTTCGCATAAGAGGTATTCTTGTTACCTGTTGTATAAGCACCATTTACGATAAATCCCCAATCATCCCAGGATTCAACGTCTGCATAATTGATTGTTACGACTGTCGCATTAAGTACTTTAATGAGATCTGAAGGGGTACTAAGTAGTTTATTAAGAAGTTTGCTTAATAATCCTTCACCAGCAGTAAGGTTAAGTGTTGCTACAGAACCAGGTCTAGAACTTCCTACAAAACCACCTACGTAGCTTCTACCATCTACTCGTCTAAGTTTCTTTACCTGACAATGTGCAGTATTGTCTCCCCAGACTTGTCCACCAATGAGTTTACCTACATAACCACCAGCATAACCACAGTTATCCTTATAACCAGTTCCTGTAGATTCAACCATCAATCCACTTTGGTAGCCTTCTACTGAAGATTGCTTAATTACTGGAACAAATACATTCAGTACATCAATCATTCTTCCTAATTGAAGATTAAGACCAAGAATATTGACACCACCAAGATTTGCAGCACCACCATTGATCATTTCTCCAGCAAAACCACCTGCAGTTCTTAATCCTTTTACTTTCTTAGTCTGATATGCCTGACCATTTGTGATAGTACCTGTCTGCATAGAGCCAACATAACCTCCTGCAGCACCACCATTCGCTAGTTTAATTTCATCTCGATAATTCACTCTACCAGCCACTACATTGTACCCATAAGTATATTTATGAATAATAGCATCTAATCCTGCTTGGTTATTTACCTTACCATGCTCTGCAAGATCACTTCCGTAACCACCATACTTACCAACGAAATCAACCCATTCATTCCATGTTTTATAATCCATCAAGGCAAGTGGTCCATATACTGCAGTATTCTCTTCTGTAGGATAAACAACACTCAAAGCACCTAGTATGTTATCTACCTTTACTAATCCCCATAATAGAGATAAGTTACCTGTACTTGCAGTGTCTGCAGATTCCATTAAACCAGTAAATCCGCCCGCAATCTCTTCACCATATACAGAACGGATTCTTACTGCTTTACAAGTACTTGTTGGTCCAGTATAGTCTTTACCTTTCCATTTCTTTGTATTATTACCCCAGATATGACCACCTTCGTTATGTCCTACATAACCACCAGCCATACCTCTTTGTACCTGTGTTGTAGAAGATGCCTGTGCACGTACTGCACCACCACAAGGCACACATGTAGTAGAACTATTTCTAATAGTAGGTACAAAATCTTCTGCAACAGAAGCAAGTACACTATCAGCATTTACTAATCCACCTAAAATACTTGCATTATCTAATACATTCGCAATATTACCTGGCTGTAAGTCTCCTACATAACCACCGGCTGTAATCTGGCCAATGATATAAGAAAAGTTATTTGCATTTGAATCCTGAATGTGCCCACCAGAAATCTTTCCTGCAAATCCACCTGAATCCCCAAGTACATCATTGTCTGATGCATCAGAAGCCGTATTCTTATAAGATGCTTTAACCGCAAATCCACCAGGTTTTCCACTCACATGAGAATGTTCAATAGTAGATACCACTACGTTTAATGCATCTAATACATTATTAATACCTATAGACTTTCCTAGAACACTTAATCCTTTACCTACAGAAGCTGCAGAACCAATATCCATATAACCAATATATCCACCAGCATATCTTGATCCAGTGACTGCATATTGGCTTTCATTATTAAAGTATGTAAGTGCTTCTGTAGATTCTAAATCTTTTGGAGGTGTTACTTTTGTATGTTTTAAATGTGTCACATCACAATAACTTATCTGAACACCACTACCATAACCAATGAATCCTCCCGCACTTCCTGCATGAGTATCATCTGATTTTAATTTGTTCGCACTGACTGTAAATCCTGAATCTGACTTCACACCAGCATATTGTACATAAGGAATATAGGCGTTAATGAGGTTAAGTAATTGACCTACATCAACATTAAGTCCTTTAAGACCACCAAGGATACTAATACCTTTACCTGCATCAGCAAGTGCACCAGAGTAAACATTACCTCCAAAACCACCTGCATAAGACTGTCCATTGATATGATCTAAGTTATATACAGAATAATAGTTTCCTTGTCCTGCATCGTAGTTATTAAGAGTACCACTCTGGAAGTTTCCTACGAAACCTCCAGCCGTATCTGCAGAAACACCACCGCCATTTACATAAGTAACAGTACACAATGTATAAGTTGGGATGAGATACTTAACTGCAGTTAATAAACCATTGATATCTAAAACACTTGTATCTTTAGTAATCCAACCTTTAAGATCTTCTTCAGATGCAACATCAGCTAATCCACCTGTTTGTGATGTTCCAATAAATCCACCTGCATAACCATCTGTATCATTTGCGGATACTTCTTTAAGGTTCTTTACATCGGATTTATTAATTTCACAGCTATGACTCTTGCCTACAAATCCACCAGCAACATAATCAACAACACCACCATCACTGTTAGTACCTGTTGCTTTGACTGTTAAGCCATCAGCTACACCAATAACATGAGAATCATTGATTGTTACACGTACACCAGAAGCTACCTTTAATAGGTTCTTTACCTGTAAAAGATGATTTAATCCAAGAAGGTTAACTGTTAAACCTCCTGTATCCGCAAGATCTCCTGGACCAGCTAAACCAATCATTCCACCAACACGGTTATTACCTGTTACAGACTTTAAATTCTTGATTGTGACTGTATTAATTGAACCACCAATTGCATCACCAAAGCCACCGCCAATACGCTGTTCGCCTGTAATAGATAAACCAGTAGTAGGGCCTGTGACTGTTACTTTATCTACAGTAAAGCCAAGGTATGAAGCAAGTCCAAGAGTATCATTTAATAATCCGGCTACTTTAGCAGTTCCTAAAGAACCTGCAATACCACCTACAAAGTTCTTTCCTGTAATACTTTGAACACCTGAGAGTTCTACATCTTTCACTGAAACAGATGCTGTGTCATATACTTTATTTCTCCAATAAGATACTTTATTTAAATAATCAGCACTCGATGATGCAATATAAGCACCATTACCTCTACCAGTCATACCACCTACATAATCTACACCACTTAAATTAAGTGGACCACTAACGGTAGCACCTAATATATAAGATGGATTAACACCAGCTAAAGATAGTAGAGAAGGGGAGATATCCGCATTACTGCTTAATAGCTTGACTACAAGATCAACAACACCACCTAGTAGGTTGTTTTTAGTATCTCCTTTACCTAAGTCTGCAGACCATCCAAGAGATGCAATACCTGCAAAGCCTCCTGCATAATCACTAGTCGATTTTACTTCAAATGTATTTGTAGAATTAACAGTACAGTTGACTGCAGACGTATTTGCAAGAGCACCTGCAAAACCTCCTGCATAAGTTTCACTTAAGACTGTGAGTCCTTTATTGTTTATTGAACAGTTTAAGAGTAAACTTTCTGGATTCATATTTGGAAGCTTTGTCTGAATATCCAATGCACCAGAAAGAGTACCTTCAATGACATCATCACGTGCTAAACCTACAAAACCACCTGTAAATCTTTTTCCACTAATTGTATAGTTACTATTAGTAATAGAACAGTTTTCAATAATTGTGCCTTTCTGTTGTCCAATAAATCCACCTGCATAATCTTTTTCACTTGAAGTAGAAATACTTAAACCATTAATAGAACAATTCTTTATTTTCGCATTAATATAACCAGTAGGAATCAATTTACTTACTGGAATCGCATTACCTAATAGAATTGTGATTAAATCACCTAATCCTAGACCTGGAATAACATTCAATATATTTGTAAGTAACTTTACTAATCCACCAAGTGCATTTGATAAACCACTATACTGTGTTTTACCTACTGCATAACCAACAAAACCACCTGTATTACCGTTTACGTTTTTTACATCCGCATTATTTACTTCTATATTAGAGATCTCTACATGACCTTCTACACGTCCTGCAATAGCACCAGTCGCAAGTGCTGTAGGGTCTTTCTTTCTTGCATCAAGAACATCACCCAATGTTTTTCCCAGATCAATCTTGACCTGACCAAACGTTAGGATAAATGTAAGACCACTTAGAAGTCCACCAAGTAATTGTCCTAAAGTCTTTGTAAGAGCACTTACGAGAGTAGATGGATAATAAGTTGTTGTAGTGGTTGTATGAACTGTCATATTTTCAAACTTGATGTTTGAAACCTGTACTAACCCTTTACTTAAACCAATATCATTTTCTCTTACTTCACTTGATATAGTTGAGAAGAACCCAACACCCATTTGTTCACCAACATTGAGTTTATCTGTTTGTTCAACCTTCACATTAGAAATAACTGGTTTTTCTATCTTTGCACCTGCATCCCAAATCTTATTGGTAGTGCTCTTAGCACCAACCATTGTGCCTTGGAAGTTAAGAGGTTTCCAATTCGAACTACTTAGATTTATATCACGGAAGATAATATAATTCGCATTAGCGCTATATTTCTGATTTGCAGCTTTATCAATATCAAGGTTAGGATCAATTTCACCCGTTACCTGATTGACACCACATCTTCCTCTTGCGTTTATAAGAAGACCGCTAATACTACTATATTTTGCATTAGCATCTTGAATTTGACTGAAAGTATAATCAGCTACACCATTTTGATTTTTCTTTAAATCGGCATCACCGCCATAAAGCATAATTGGTTTGCCATTTTTATCTTTATCGACTTTCCATGTAGCAACTTCTCTGTAAGCCTGATAAACCGCACCATATACCGGTGCATCAGTTCCTATATTTCTTAACTGTGTGTCATTGCCAATCAGGATATAAGTCTTATCCCCAATAGTCTTTACAACCTGTCCCTTAAAGTCACGGCCTTCCGCATTTTCTGTACTTACGTTTTCTCTTACCTGATCTGCCACTAATTCTGGTTTACTAGAATCAAAGCTTTGAGAGAGTACATACTTATGTGACTTACTATAAGTTAAGTAGGGCTGATTCTCCCCATTAGGATATACCATCTGTCCCATACCAAACTGTGATGCATCATAATCCAATGACATTACTGGTTCTGTTTCTGAATTATCTTGTGCAAGAACCATTAACTGATAGGGGTTATAAATAGTTATTGTATCTGTTTCTTTATTATAAAGTGATGTACTTTCTCTAGTTGTACCTGTAATGCTACCAGTAAAATTATTTGGAAGTGTCCAGATATAATCAGTACTCATCTCAATATCACTCATTAATACATATTGAGCATCTGATGTATATCTCAATTCAGTTCCTTCATTCTTTACTACTTCTCCAGAACCAATTGATCCATCCTTATCACCTGTATAAACATAAGCATCAGAACCAATCTGTTTTAACTGATTGTAGTTATAAATACAGATCTTATCATTTTGGTAATATGTCTCTATATTCTCAGTTGTTTCAGTTGTATTTGTATTATTATCATAAACTGTCTCTTGAGGCATATTATCAGTTTGATTAAAGTTGACTATACCTGCTGCATTTACCTGCGTACAAGCAAGCGCAATACATAGTATGAGAAGTACCCATTTATTGAGTAGTGGTTTTATTTTATTCATACAAGACCTTTTTCCTTCCTATAATATTCTGAGTTATTATTCAGAAAACATGTCGCAATTGTTCTAAAAGGCCCCATATTGTTGATATTTTCTATATAAACACACTTTTTTTACATCTTTTTGCATTATAGACTTATAAAATTGTTAATATAATGTGTAAAAAGAGAAAAGTTTTTAACAGTTTTTTGTCTAAAGTGTACCATAAAATATTACAAAATAAATAACGAGCCACTTATGCGACTCGTCTTTAATTACAACTGTTCTAATATTTTAAGTATTATAATGCCATTTCTAACTGCAAGTATTTCCGCACTATTATCAAATTCTATACCTGTTAGATCTACAATCTTAGATAAACGATAAGAGACAGTTCTAGGATGAACGTTCATTAACTCTGAAGTTTTTCTAATACTCTGTTTATTACTCAAATAACATTCCAAAGTACTAATCAACTCACTGTTTCTCTTTTTATCCTGTTCATTTAGCTTGATGACTGAATAAGGTATATATTGTCTTAATTCTTCCTTATCATTAATATTTATAAAAATCTGGAAGAAACCTAATTTAGCACAATCCACGATTGATTTAGTTTTATCTCCAGTAGCCTCTCTAATAAGACCAATATACTCTAACGCTACTTTAGAATCCTTAAAAGAATCCTTTAATCCATGATATCCCTTCACACTCTTTCCTATTCCTATAAGAAGTTCAAACTTCTTATTTCTTCTAGTTAAAGAATCTTGTATATCTTTATGAATCTCTTCTAAAGTGTTTCTAAACTCTTTTTTTATTTTCCAATCTTTTTCGTTATAAATGTATAAGATATGATTTGTATTATAAAAAATACGTTCTTTTGGTAAGTAATGATACATTTCTTTCTTAAGATTTTTCGTCTCATTCTTCTGTGCGATACTATTTTTTTCTTTTTTATTCTCAGGCTTTAAATAGAATATAACTACTCTATATTCATCTGTATCGCTTAAATCAAGTAAACTTGAGGCATCATCTTCTTCGGCATCAGACATACCTCCATTAATCAACCAATAGTTCAAATCACGAAGATATTTAATTTTCATCTCCTTCTTTGTGACATCCTGAGCTAAAAGATAGAATAAAGCCGTAATTATATTATCTAATGTGACAAAGTCTAATTCACTCAACGGTTCATTTACTTCTGTAACCACTAGATAATAATGACAATAATTAAGAATATCAATCTTTTGAATATATTCCACATACTCTCTCTTTTGGCGTATATACTCATGCTTAGTAGTAATATGGGGTACATATTTTTCATCATTTATGATAGTAAACTCTTTTTGTCCTGTAATAGGATAAATACAATGATAATTTTCATCATACAAAGAAACAGAATTTCCTAGCATAGTTTCTAAACTTTTAAAGAATGTCTCTATTGTTTGTTCATCATATCGTTCATGTAATAAAAAATGATTAATTTGATCTTGAACTATTTCATTATATAGATACTTTGCAATATCAAGATCGTAGACATGACATAATACATATTTCAAAACATCCCAGTAACTAATATTCTGTGGAAGTTCTAATACGGGTATTCTATGTGCATCGCAAAAGTGTATAAATAGTTATTAGAATTCCTTCTGATGCACTGTATCTTTTCTTCTTTTTATTATAAATCCGCTAACTCCCTTTTTATTCAATTCTTCTAGATGGTAAATCACTGTGTTCTTATCAAGATTATCATAAACTCTTAAAGAGGTTAGTAATAGCTTGCCTCCCCCCCCCGAATTTTCAATATCAGCCATCGAAATAAATTGTGCACCTTTTATTTCTCTATTTGTTTCATACAAATTGTTTATTATTTTAATTCCAGAAAATTCATTACTTTTGACTAAATCTTCCACTGTATACCCCATTTGAAAGAATCCTCCATATTATATGATTGCCATATCAAGCATTAGCGATATATTATCTAATACAATTAATCAAGATATGATGATAATATCAATTTTTGCATATAACTAACATAAATGTAATGTGACATGTATTTTTTATACTTTATTATAACGATTATAATTCAATTTTGTGTTTTATACTATCTTTTTGTCTTCTATTAAAAAAAATTTTGAATACCCATAATCAACAGGTAACGATTTAAGAAAAGTGTGGAGCAGAAAT
>ENA-OPCT01000939-OPCT01000939.1-human-gut-metagenome-genome-assembly--contig:-NODE-939-length-13550-cov-2.855057_pt1 | contig 13550 bp, 7 predicted proteins | sample MGYA00241572_ERZ501495 | MGnify/ENA primary metagenome ERZ501495 (study PRJEB25962, sample SAMEA2042580) | human gut metagenome | biome: human gut; feature: human-associated habitat; material: faeces... | reverse complement strand
GAAACAATATGCTGTTGTTCAACATCAATCTTCCACCTTCGGAAACGAGGTCTCTAAAACCGAAAGCGGCATCCGCAGAACCTTTGTTGGGGCCGAATTTATAATCGACAACCAATTTGTAGATATTTGGAGTAAACTCGTTCCATGGTTGCAGAGAGTCTTCAAACTGAAGCACTGCATTAAATGTTGCGGTGTCTTCACATGCCTTTACTGTTTCCGTTTTACTTAACAAGGTTCTACCTTGAGGGTCAATCACGTTGAATTTCAGTTTTCCATTTCTGCTCTTATGGCCAATATTTATAATGCTTCCTCTAACCTGCAAGCTCTTATCCTTGAACGAAGGATAGCACTGTAGATTTTCTACAGATATTTCATCTAAAGCTTCCAGACAAAGTTTACCAATGGCTCCATTCCAGATTGTTTGTATACCAGGTGCGTACCCATGGCTCCATGAGCCAAGATTCACGTAAGGCGAATTATTGATAAGCATACGGATTTCATTACATCCAGCTTTTATATATCGGGTAACATCATAACGATGAGGAGTACACAAGCTGTGGTCCTCACCTACGAAATTTCCGTTAATCCAAAGTTTAGTCTGCCACATACATCTCTCAAGAGAAAGTACGACACGCCGTCCGACCCAATCCTTAGGAATATCTACATTTCTGCTGTATTCAGCAGAACCTATAAAAACATATTTTCTTGCCAGCTGCCACGTTTCAGGGTCACCGGTGTACAGGTTTGTTCCTGGTACATGTTTCTTACCCAAATGTACTTCATCAGTTGAACCAGGGAGCGTTATTTCGTGACAGCCTTCAACAGAATCAAGCGACACATTCCATACACCAGCCAAATCGATGTGCTGGGACTGGGCATTGCAAGGTTGCAAACATACCAGAAGCAACAGAAACAGCAAAGGCACAAAAATTTTTCTTTTCATCGTATTATATTTATCATAGTTAAAATTAAGTTTTTCTTTAAAAACAGGATACATAAACAGCACATAAAACATTCTGCATCTGAGAATATCTCTATCCTACAACATCTGAGGATACGTACAGACATGGAACATTTAGAAAGGGACATATCAAAATCGTCAATATTCGATATGTCCCTTACATTATATATTATTTTATGTTTGCAGAAATCTTATTACACATTTTATAATGCTACTACTGTACTTTTATATAAACGCATCATCTTACAACAATCTTCTTTGTAAGGAGACAGTTGCCATCAGTCTGACGTACATCTACTATATAGATTCCCGGTTCCAATGGGATGTCTATTGCAGAACCGGCTGAAACACTTTTAATGCAGATACCTGACAACGTCAATATACGTACATCAGAAGCGGAAGAAGCCTGTCCGACATGAAGCAATCCGTCGGAAACGTAAATCGACGGCACATCATCTTCTGCAGAAACAGATTCTACAGCAGTAACATCTGGAAGATTAGGACTGCCGTAACGGTTTGTATTGCCAAACTTAACCTTATAAGGCCACTGTTCATCGTTGTCGCCATTATCGTCCCAAGCCTGTCGCCAGTATGTCTTCGGGCCACCGCTCACTACGAAATAAAGACGTTTGCAGTTGTCGGGACATTCAAATGAAATTGTGTCGATAGGATTACTATAAGTAGATTTACCCATGCTGCCGTAAACACGAGTGCTGTCCTCAAGCTGCGCAACAAATCCATAACGCCATTCAGCGTAAGTTGGATTAATCACATGATATCCAGGCTCGTTGTTAAGTCCTTCGAAGCATGCTGAAACGGTTGTAGCCGTTTTAGGAACATTAAGTTTGATAATATTATGTCCGGTATTTTCAGGAGCTACAGAAGCATTGATTTGCCAATAATTATCATTGACCTTTGTCATTGCAGGTTGAGGACGGGAATCAATTTTTGATGCTCCGTAGCTTTCCAGTGCAGGAATATCCCATGTTGCAAAACGCGCGGCACATTCATACATTTCGTCATTGAACTGACTTGTTGTGATGCCAGTGATGCGCATATATGCTTCGACAGGATCCTCCGGGTTCTTGCTCTCATTCCAAAGTTTTCCTATGAAATCCATGCCATGCTTATAGGTCCAGAAGTCCTGCACGAAATAATTGTTGTAGCGAGGCCATTCATGAAGAATATGCTTGTGGACATTGCTAAGATATCCGCTGAACCATTCGTTGGTGAATTGATTGTCAGGCATGATTTTATATGCCTGCCACTGTGCGCACTGCTCCCAAAATGCACAACCTTTTCCATTTCCAGGAGAATATACCCAGCCATTCTGATCGCCGTTATCGCAATGTACCTGATACTGGAAGCAATGTCCGACTTCATGATAGAGTGTCTGCCAGTTGCGTGAAGGAGCAGCCCATGGAGTAAGAGTCAAGAGACCAATCTTGCTGTCGACGCCTGAACCTGTGGCTTCCCATCCGGTCGGTTCATAGCGCAGACGTATAACCATCTTATATGTATCGGTCTGCGAACGACCCGGTTTGATGAACTTCAAAGAATCTGTATAGAAACGGAATGCAATCTCGGCATGTCGGAGAACCTCGTCAACATCTATATTATGACTACCGCAAACGAAATTTTTCGGGTTTTCTCCATAATCTTTCTCCCAAAACAGAATCCAGTTTTTAGACTGTCTTGTACGCCCGATGTAATATTTGTTGTTCGGATTGCTGACATCACCCATAGACCACTTAGCAGTATAGACTTTCTTGTCAACTACTTTAGTCACATTCTCCAAAGTCTGAGTTGCACGTTCAATCTCTTCAGCAGTCAAATCAACATTATCGTAGGCAACCTGAGCGACCTCTATTGCTGCATCCATTTTGTTAAATTTGTTCACGTCGTCTTCATACCAGCCTCTGACTTTCTCTGCATAATCTATAGCTTCAGCAAAATCTGCAAATACAGCGTCTGATGCATTTATGTTTGTCACCACACTATCCAGCTCAACCTTAGCATCGGCCATAGCCTTTTCATCCAATGTTTCGGAAGCTATGAGCTTTTCAGCCTCTGCAATTGCAGTTTCAGCATTCTCACGTACTTTCGCATGGATGTGCTTCGTGAGCATATTGTTCTTTATATATTCAATGTATTTAGACAAATATTCTGCATAATTCTCAGGTGTGTTTCCACCTAAATAATAGAGCATAAGGTTGTCAAGACATACCCAGTTGCCTGTGGCATTCTCCGTTCTGAGTCCTAAAGTGATCTGACCGCCGACAACAGTAAAATACAGATTCTTATATTTCATAGTATCGGCCGGAATAGAGTAAAAGCCGGCATAGACACAAGCTCCGGTCTGACGTTCTCCAACATTGACGGAACTGCCGCTTCCCTTCTGCTGGATATTGCCAGATGCTACACGAAGACGATATTGTCCGTCAGGAATACCTTTCAAGTTCTGGCTAATGTTCACATCAGGGACCTTTGAACCTCGGCTGACCCAACATTCAAGGTATGTGGAACCCGATTTGCCAGGGAAATAAGAATTCGTCTGAGTAGAAAATCCTTGATTGTCCCACCCTATCGTACCATCTTCAAAACTTGGATTGGTGATAAGACTGGTCACATTTAGAGGATTATCATCTGAGGCATTTTTATATTTATAAATCTGTTCAACCTCATTCAACCTGCTGGTTAATGATATTATGTCAATAGGCGACGCACTTTCGTTGTCATATACATTTTGAGCTTCGTCAATCACCTTTTTCAGTTCTTCGGCATAAACACCTGTACCGTCACCATAAGTGTCAACAGCTGAAGAAATAGCTGATTCCAATTCACTCTTGTCTACATTGTCGCAGAAAAGCTTGACATAGTCTACAAGTATTTTGGCATGGCTTCCAGAACCAGAACTTTCATTGGTACCTAATCCTATCTGAATTTTTCCTTCAGTACGTGCATCAATGGTGAAAGTCAACGTATCAGTTTTCCATACGCCCTTTGGAAAAGATTTCACATCAGAGGCCTTTTGTGCCCCATTATCAGGAATCCAAGCCAACAAACTATTTCCTGCAGAGGCAGAACCGACATTATAATACGCAGCACACAATCTGTATTTACCCTTTGGCAGAGTCACACTCTGCGAATAGACCAATTGCATGCCCCATCCGGTTGTCAATCCAAGTGCTCCGCCTTCAGAACCGTTATAACCAGAAGACGGCAACGGAGAACTTCCATTAAACGTAATGTTATTATTGTAAGCGAAAGTTCCGGCAACAGTGTAAGTGGCAGTCGTTTCATTTGTCCATCCATAAACATCGTGTACTACATCACCTGCAATGTTACCTTTAAGTTCGGCACCATAATTGAAGTTTGTATCAAAGCCGTTATTAACAAGAAAATACGCCGATACATCATCTTGCGCAAAACATGGCAACTGAGATGCCAAAAACAATGATACTAATAATTTCTTTTTCATAGAACAGGTTTTTTAATTAATGAATCTAATACAATATAATACGTAGTTTAAGCATCTTCCATTAGAAAAACATTTGCATTTCAGCATCATGGCAGACAAAAAATGTCTAACGATGCACATAGCAAAACTTGCATTATTACAATTATTTATTCATCTTTCTCACAACATATATTTAAGTTTATATTTATTGGCAAATATATAGCATACAACAACACAAACATTGCATTTCATAGACCAAATATAGGACATTATCGATATCATGCATTTTATTACTAACAGACAAATGAAATTCCGTATATAAAATAGTTTACTACTCGACACCGCCACAACGTTTTAAGTATAAAAGAGACAAAGACTATTGATTTTGTAGATTCATGTGAAGACATTGTAACGACATGCACAGAAATAATCATAAGCGTAACAAAAATTATCAGATATTTCTAAAATTATCCCATGCAATTATTTAATACTCGATGCAGAACTATAAAAATGCAAAGACTCATTTTGCATTCAGCATGATATCAGAACCTTTAAGTCCATCAGCTTTTACGTTCAGCTTGATTTTTCCCTTTTTACCATTACTCCTTACAACGACAATAGCCCGTCCCTTCCAAGCCTTACGATTGTTTGAGATATAGCAATCTGTGTCTTTAAGGTTCGCATTGCCTACTGCAACGATTCGGCCAGGTCCTTTAAGTTCAAAACTCAAGCGATTTTCAGCATCAGGAACTACAAGTCCATCCTTGTCTACAATTTCAACTGTTATAAAAGACAAATCCTGCCCATCGGCTTCTATGTTTCGGCTATCAGCAGTCAACCTTATCCGAGATGCTTTTCCAGCTGTTCTAAGGACATGTTCTTCAACAACCTTACTGTTATCCAGACCAACAGCCTTAATTTCACCAGCCTCATAAGGTATGCTGAATACAGCTTTGTATTCTTGTGCCATACCTGTAGGTTTCTCTTCTACCAAACGTCCGTTCAGATACAGCTTCACACTTTCACAACGAGAATAGACTTCAACCTGAATGTCACGTCCTTCATGCCCAGGCCAATTCCAACATTTCCACGTCGGCCACACTGACCACTGTGTTTCCTTTATTTTGCCGTAATATCCACTAGGCTCCTTTACAGCCATATACAATTTTCGTGGAGTATTTCCATACAAAATCTCACGATAATAAGAAATTGGTTTGCGCCATCCAGTAAGGTCTATATCGCCACAATAAGCTCCATGCCATGGGTACTGGTTGCGAGAGTAATGTTCACCTTCAGTTTCACCCTCATAATAGAAACGTCCGATTCCTGATTCGCCCAAATAATCTATTGCAGTCCAAACAAAATCTCCTATAACGTATATATTGTCGTGCGACATTTTCCAATTTGCAAAAGCTTCACGAGGATATGACTCCGTCTGCATCATAACACGCGAAGGCACACGTTGATGGTCATAAGGAGCATGATGTATCATGTAGTTATATCCGACTATATCATGTACAGCAGCCAAAGGATCATAAATTTCCCAATCACTGTCCCACGAAGCTAAGGCAGACGTTATAGGACGGGTCGAATCGAAAATGCGTATATGGTCTGCCAGTTTTCTGGCTGTTGTCACCACTTCGATCTTTTTTCGTTCTATAACTTCATTTCCTATGCTCCAACAAAAGACGGAAGGATGATTGCGGTCGCGCAAAACCATTGATTCAATATCCTTTTTCCACCATTTGTCGAAATACACAGAATAGTCGTATCTATTCTTGCTGTCGCGCCAACCATCGAAAGCTTCATCTATTACCAAAAGACCAATGCTGTCACAAGCATTGAGAAAAGCTTCTGAAGGTATGTTATGAGATGTACGTACTGCGTTGAAACCTGCCATCTTCATCAGCTGAGCCTTTCGTATCTCAGCCCTATCATAAGAAGCCGCGCCCAAAACACCATTGTCGTGATGGACACATCCTCCATTTATAATGATTCGTTTACCATTTAGAAGAAGACCTTTTTCAGCAGAATATGATATAGATCGTATACCGAATGTTTCAGATACACAATCTGCAACTTCATCACCGACAAGCACTTCTATTTCTGCATTATACAGATTAGGCTCATCAACGCTCCACAAATCAGGATTTTCAACTTTCAAATTCTGTACAACTGTTGCAGTATCCCCAGCCGACAGAACTATTCTACTCTCGCTATTGCTGCATTTCTTGCCCAAACGAGTTACGGTTGTACGTAATGTTATCTGTTTGTCTGTATCTGTTTCATTGTTTATCAAAGATTTGATCTTTACCAATGCCTTCTTACTGCTGACCTCTGGAGTAGTAACAGCAACACCCCAGTGTTCTACATGTACAGGGTCAACCATCATCAACCATACATGTCGATAAATACCAGAACCCGAATACCATCGGCAATTTTTCTGTTTAGAATTATCAACACGTACAGCTATTACATTTTCACCTTCGAACTTCAACAATGGAGTCATATCATAAATAAAAGAAGAATATCCGTACGGACGACGTCCCAAGGATTTGCCATTGACAAAAACTTCCGAATCCATATAGACTCCTTCAAAATAGACATAAAATTTCTTTTCCTTACAATCTTTTGGAACAGCAAAAGTTTTCCTATACCATGCCACCCCTGTAGGATAATAACCGCCATCATTTCCAGAAGGATTCTTCTCGTCAACATTACCTTCAATACTCCAATCATGAGGCAAATCAACAAGCCGCCACTTTGAATCGTCAAATCCAACACTCTCGCCAGAGTCTGTATCACCAAGATGAAAACTCCATCCAGCATCAAACAATTGTTTGCGTACAGAAATCCTAGAATCGGCATGAACGGCCACAAAAATACAGCAAAATACAAACGACAGCAACAACCTGAAGACACCGTCGATTTTAAATGACTCTACGTTTTTCATAAAAGATTTATTTTATAATTATCGAAGAACAAATATTCTTGTAATGATTTACAAAAATACAATTATACTCAAAAAAACAGCCGTCTTATCTTACGAAAAAAGATAAGACGGCCAGATTTAATTCGTTATATATCAAAATCTATAGGTCAAACCGGCTGATGCGCTCAACACCATACTAAAACGATTCTTCCAGAATGTACGTGCACTTTCAGTTATTTTTCCATCATATACCTGAGCAGCCTGCTCTAGATAGATACCCCATCTATCGTTCAAACGAAAATGCTCATTCAGTCCAATCTGACCGCCAAACAAGTTTTTGTCGGCAGTTTCATGGTGTGTATAAACTATTCCGATAAATGGTGCAACATTAAAGGTTCTGTCTTGATCATACCCAGCTACAGCTGTGAACATGTCGAACATCCAGTCTGCACTTATACTTAACGGGTATGTTCCTTTGTCCTTTCCATAAGCATAACGACCTGCCATAAGTGAAGCTCTCACTGAGCTATACGGAGTAAAGCGTCGTCCTAAACTTATCGTATACTGCTGGCCGAGATATGTCAATGGTTTATCAAAATCAACGCTTGCAAAACGAACAGGGAAATTTCCACCAAGACCGGCCATAACAAAACTATACGGTTCGAACTTAGCATTATCCAAATTCATCTTTCTAGAACGTCTTCTATACTGAACGCCAAATTCCAAACTGAAGTTATCCATCTTACGTTTCTCAACACTTCCGTCGACAAAAGGCTGTTCGTACCGGCTACCGCTCCATCTTGCCTGCGCAAACACACCCCATTTATCATTGACGGCATAGAGAAGCTGACCGGCAAATGTTGGCCCATGAAAAGGACGCACTTTTTTGGAATATGCAGTAGTTGCCCTATGAGCAACTACGCCTAATTCATATCCAGCCATTGCGTTGATTTCAAACTTAGGCTCACGATTCCTTGGGAAAAAGAAAGTATTGAGATTCACCATACCTTCCAATCGCAGTCCGGCATAAGGTTCTTCACTGATGCCTGTATAAACATCATTCGGAACATAATGCATACCGCCAAATGCCGTTGCGCGCATTCCTAGAGGCATCCACCATTTTCCAACACTTAAGCCCATAGCCGGTCCCCAGCACTTGGAAGAACTCATATTCTCCTTTACACGGTCGGAAAAATCGCCTTGCGCTCCCATATACAACTCGTAAAACAACTGATCGCAAGGATCAAGGTTTGGATAACGTCGTATAGGAATCTCTGTAAAATGATAAGTCAATCCGGCAATAAGTTCTGTTCCAAAATTATAGCGGCGGGGGGACTCCACAGCCTCTATATCATCAGTAAAAAGATGTACTTTCGGTTCTACATAAACCTCCAGATTCTGCGTAAACATTCGGCTCAAACGTAGACCTCCATGCAAACTGCCGGCGATTTTCCTTTCCGAGCCTTCAGGAAAAACCATATATGCACCAAGACCTACAACTGTCGACACGTTGAATACATTATTTTTACGATATCCGAACAAATAGTCCTGAATGTTGAATATATGGTCAAATTCAACAGATGCACGCTTCTGCACATCGTTAATTCCTCCCAAAAAGCTCAGTCTATAACTGTTGAAGCTATTTACCTCTTTCTGTATTGAAAGTCCGAATTCCGCCAGATCAGGCTGTCCAGAAGCACTCCCGACAAAATTACCGACACCTCCAAGAATTCCCAAAGTCCAGTTATGTCCTGGGGCATCACGCTTCACAAGCCTACCCTTCGGTATATAACGTTGCTGTTGAACATATTCCATTGCATTGAAATATGTATTTTCTATACTGTCCGTTTCTTCAGCATTTGCCGCTACCGGCACAAACACGCTTAAACAAAGAGACAACACGGTTTTCAAATCAAAGTTTCTCATTGCTGTTTCTGACTGTTAAAATTTATACATATCCAATGCGGTATCAACTATATCCTTGTCGAATTCTCCATCATTCTGTGCAATTACAATAAAACTCTCATCCAACTTGAAACAAGCTTGTATCGCATCATTAAATCCGGCCTCGCCTTTTCGAGCAGCCACTGTAGCCTTAAGATACCAAGTCAAAGCTTCATTCTGCGGCAAGTCTTCCAGAGCCTTCTCGGCCTGCATATCACCCAAACGAGTTTCGAGCGCCAGATACATAATAACCTTGTTACGAGGTGAAGAATTCTTTACCACATCAAAAGTCTGCTTAGCACGTTCTTTTTCTTCGGGAGTATTTCCACCTTGGAAATATCCACCAAGAGCCAGGGCATAGGCCTTCATCAATTCATACTCCTTCAAATCAGGAAGAATCTTAACCATAATGCTGGCCTGTTCAAAATCACCTGCTTTAATATACATACACAGCTGATTGACTATTACAGCATCAGGATTGATAATTTCCAGACGACCGGTATTAACATTTCTACGTTCAAAATTCACACGGCTCACACTTCTATCAATGAAAGGTTCCAATATACGCGTGTCGAATGTATCACGTTTCAAATACTGCGCAGCCAATATATTTCCGGCCAATATCCACGGATTGTTCTGCTCCAGCGAAACTTCATAGGCTTTTTTAGCCAAAAGTTCCAATTCTTTATCGTCCGTCAAAGATTGGAAAAGTCTCCAATATTCATACCTTGTGTAATCATGTTCCAAACCATAAGCATGATAATCCGCAAGAACTTCTTCATCCGTTGGTTCACGATATATGTCATATTGACAAAGATATTCAACCTGACGGAGTTCTTCCAAACAAGGGATTATCAGTTCCCTATAAAAAGGGAGAGATTTCATGATATTGCTCTGACGGTCGAAATTGTTCGGAACACGGTCCATGCAACTCTGAACTTCCTCAGCCTCTGCAACGTGACCATTACGTTTAAGAAGTTCCACAACTTCACTCCACGAAGCCACTCTAGCCTGCGGATTCTGATAAACTCTAGCAAGAACACTGCGGGGCAGAATTGAAGTTATCTCATTCTGAATCCTCTTCATTCTCCTCTCGGCCAGACGGAGGTTAGATGTATAACGTCCTTCTGGTGAAGCAACACCATTCACATGAAATTCCCTAAGCATAGCACCTGGTTCATTCACAATTGCCTTAAGTTTCTCACGTATCTGCTCAAGCTTAAGATGATTTTCCGGAGTATCGGTAAGCCTGTCAGAGTTTACAGCAAATGTCAAGGAGACCTTATCAGCCGTATTACGTTTTTCTACTTGCGGAGTTTCTTTATAATCATCAAAATCAAGATTCTTGTACATGAATGAATATTCAAGGAAACGCATTGGACGCTTGTTCATACAAGTATTCACCTGATGTGTCTTTCTGTATGATATTCCTCCGTATTCTTCAATACAAAAATCGGCATAACAGCTGTAAGTTCCATTTGGATCCTTCACCAGAACAGTATCGCTCCATTCAATATCCATACGTTCGGTACTGAGAGGAAGCGGATTCACAAATTTCGCCAACGGATCACGTTTAAGATCATATCCCATCATACGGTCCTGCGTACGATGAAACTCTTTTCCATCGTAAACCAAAGGTTTACAAAAAGCGATAGTATCACCGCTGTTGCAATCCAGAACATAAGGCTGAATTATTAATCTGGAATAACTGTTTCCATTATGCGAAGGGATTACAAAAATATTAAATGGAAAAAAACGATTACCTACAAGACGAGAATTCTTAGGTTCGGGCATAATTTCCTTTCTGATACCGGTTACAGTCACCTGGTCCAGAGGATTACCGTCATCAATGCCGACATCAATCTGCATACGATTATTGACACGTTCTATAACACATTTGCCCATGTCCGGTTTAAAAACAATAGCACCGTTGTCAGGAACAAGAATCTCATAGTATCCGTTCTTGTCAATTTCTGTAATATTGTCTGTAATAAGAGTCAATTCGCCAAGACTGTCAATTTTTGCCTTAATATCCTCACCTTCTGCAACAGTTTTACATCCGTACACCATAACTGCAGCATGAGTAAACGGCACCTTGTGTCGCGGATTGGCTGTGTTATATACCGTACCGGTCACTTTTATCATCCGTTGAGCAAAAACAGATGTAAAACAACCGAACAGCAACAGCAGCACAGCAAAGAACCGCAACAGAGAAAACTTATTCGATTCTACCATTTTCAATATTAATTAAAATGTGTAAGCAGCCGACACTGTCAGTTTCGTCGGAAGAAATTTCCGGCCAGACTCATTGTACGGCAATGAACTATCATATTCACTCAATTCATAACGTCTCTCGCGGAACCAGTATACACCTACGCCTCCTGCAAACTCTATATTCCAATGACGACTAAGAGGCAAGGCGTATCCAAGCACTATACCAGGACCTGCAGCATCGCCTTGATGATGCATATCCTTGTCAGATGTATACTCATATCGAATTCCGGCAACAGAAAGTCCAACAAACAACTGAGTCATTGCACGTCCTGAAATCCAATAGCGAACTTCGGCTTCTGCTCCATGGAAACGACAATCCGTAGGAGTCTGCGACAAAGTATAAAATAAAGAACCTTCCAATGACACACGTTTAGACGTTACCAGTTCGAATGATATATTCGGTGTAAGATTTCCCCAAAGCAGAGCATTTGTCTTGACAGAAGCCAGCTGAGAATACCCGGCAAGAGGAAAACAGCACAGCATGATTGCACACAGCAATTTGAACATTTTTTTTACTTTCATCTCTCTCCGGATTAATTATACTTCGACTTACTATATTTATTTCTTATAGACTGGAATCTATATACCAGTCCGACACGAATTTCTGTCGGAAGCGGATAAGGTGTAAAATGCCAGTCTTGCTCTTTCACAAAAACAGATGTTCCGTTCTGTATTTCACGTTTCTTGTATTTGCCATATATGAAACCGGCACTCAAGCCCAAATCTAGATCAAGAGCTCCAGTCTTGAAAGTGTACAAAGGAACTTCCCATCCTATACTGCCACCGACAGAATAACATTGACCGGTGTATCCTTTCTTGAAATACAAAGTATAGTCTGTATATTGGGCATACACGCCCCAATAATAAGCACGCCAGAATTTAGGCATCTTCTTGTTCTTTTTCAGCATCTGCTTTGAACGCCAATAACGCCTGAGCTCCAACTTTCCATCAAAAATACTGTAGTCAAAGTCTGGGCTGAAGGTCTGATCACTACCTCCATTCCATCTAACCTGTGCTGAAAGAGTCCACTTATTGTAGACAGAATTTGAAAGATCAAATTCCACTCCAATATTAGGAGTTATCAATATCCATTCCAGCGCATTTGTCTTAAACGCCCATCTGTCCTTAAAACTAACGTGTTCAACCGTATTCTGAAGTACAGAAGACTTCGGTTCAGAAACACTATCAGCAGTTTCTTGGGCAGAAACAAAAGTACAGCATGCAACAGCGGCCAATGCCGAAACAATCCTTTTACCGTATAAAATTTTCATATGTTCTATTCTTAATCACAATTAAAACTTATAGGTAAATCCTGCGGAAAGCATGGCCGTACCTTCACCGCTGCATCCACCGACAAAACCATCCATCTTATCGCTCAGCAAAGTCCCTTTCAATTCCAGGTTAAGGTCTATGTGTTCATTAATATTGAATTTGTTCAGCAGGCCGACAGTCAAAGTTGCACAATTTCTTTTCTTCAAATCTGTCATTGCAAATCCTACACCAACAAACGGCAATGGAGTATAAAAACTGGAAACATCACGCTTTGCAAGCAAAGCCAAAACATCGGCCAAGAAATCAACATGGAAATGCATCAGATTCATGGCATCTTCCTTACCGCTGATTGAACCGCCTGTCGCACGTGCTCCTACAGCCTGAAAACGCAGAGCCATCGTTGGAGTCATCCACTTTCCGGCATCAACTTCTGCCATAGCAGAAATACGATAGCCAAAATCTTGTTTCCCGTCTGAGTCGCCGACATACAATTGGGCACCGACACCGGTACCGACAAACCACCCCTCACTACCCTTAAGCACTTGCATGTTGCCGTCCGGTAAAGGATAAGCCTGCATCAAAGCAGCGGGCATTAAAGCAATCAACCCCGCAACAATTCGCTTTTTTAACATAACAAAAATGAATCAGGCCAAACCGCAGTTTGGCTAAATCAGTTAAACATCTGGAAACATGGCTTTTAACCCAAG
>ENA-OPCT01000933-OPCT01000933.1-human-gut-metagenome-genome-assembly--contig:-NODE-933-length-13616-cov-2.933412_pt1 | contig 13616 bp, 17 predicted proteins | sample MGYA00241572_ERZ501495 | MGnify/ENA primary metagenome ERZ501495 (study PRJEB25962, sample SAMEA2042580) | human gut metagenome | biome: human gut; feature: human-associated habitat; material: faeces... | reverse complement strand
ATTCCGCACCATAGGCTACCACTTCTACATCCGCCGCGACGGCTCCCTCAGCCAGCACCGCCGCCTGATGGAGGTGGGAGCCCACTGCCGACCCTTCAACCGTTGCTCCATCGGGATCTGTTACGAAGGAGGACTGGATGACCAAGGACACCCCGCCGACACACGTACCGAAGAGCAGACCGAACAACTGGCCCTCTTGCTGATGAAGTTACTGAAACTGTTTCCCGATGCGAGGATATGCGGACACCGGGATATGCCGGGCACCACGCCCAAGGCCTGTCCCTGCTTCGACGCACAGGCCGTATTCGGGTACTTAGAACGGCACTGACGCCCAAGCCCAATACGGCTATCTTATGGTTATCGCAACAGCGGTTACAGCAACGGCTGTTGCGATAACGTAAATTTGATAATTTCTCTACGAATAATCAACTATTTATTGTAATGATTGTAAATCACTGCATTTTTATCACCTTGGCCGGAACGCCGCCTACCACCGCTCCGGAAGGTACATCTTTTGTCACCACGGAGTTAGCCCCCACTGTGACATTATCGCCTATGACAAGCGGTCCGAATACCTTTGCCTGCAGACCGAAGTAACAGTTATCGCCCACCACCATCTCGCCTTCCGACGCATCCTCATGCTTGTTCCCGAACACCACTCCGGGTAACAGTGTGCAATGGGAGCCTATCCTGCAACGAGGTCCCACATGGATGAACCCTCCCGCATGGTAAATGCGAAGTCCGGGACCAATGGTATTGGGATAGATAGTGATATGCAGGCGAAAACTCAACCGTTTGTACCGGTAGAAATGCCATAAAAACAGAGGATGCCGCCTGCTGTGGCAATTCCCATAATACTCTATATAACGGAGATGGCGCACCAGCCGATAGATATACCACGATTCGTTGTGAAGAATCCGATCCTTCCACGAGGGAGCCTTGCCGCCGTAACGCTTCAAATCCTCGGAAAGATAGAAACGGAGATTCTGTTGAGTGCGAATCATAAATATTTATTTAATAATTTTATTATAACGTTGCAACCACTCGATATATCCCTAAATAGTTACAATACTGTATGTCCTCAAACGACACTGAAAAATCTTTTTGCACGTAAATAATTACACCATTTTTATCATCAACTATCAAATAACAGAAAATATCATTTCTTTATTATATTTTCCAATTTAACCACCCCGTATACATCTTGTATTCTTTTGTCACATCCTGTCCCAAGAAAAGTAACATCTACGCCATCCTTTACGAAAGGTTGAATAGCCGAAGATGAAATAGTCAATATTTTTGTAGGAGAAAAACCAAGTAAATCGAATAGTTGCATTGGAACAGGCGTGGATATGACAGTTGATTCGGGATAAATTGAAGAATAATTTGTTGTTTCTGCATAATGAGTCTTTATCAAAAGCTTATTCATCTCTATACCTTTTACCATATCATTGTATATCGCAATCTTATCGTCATCAGGGATAGGAAGAATTTGTGTTACTAAAACTGTGGAAAATTCATTAAGGCGATTAACAAAATCAGAATCTATACCAAATAAATTTAAAATATTCCTCCTGCGTTGTTCATTCATTTCACTCCATAATGCCTTCATGTCTACAATCTTTCCCTTCGGCTCCAACTCTTTATTCAGACGTATACCGGAAGTATGATAAATAACTGTAACTTTAGAATCATAACCATAAGCCAGATAATGAGAAAATATATACTTAGTCCAAAATAACAGAAATTTCGTTTCTTGTTTTAAACGTCGTTTTTTGAAAAACAATCTCGATTCACCATTAAACGGGCCATCCTCAATTAGACGGATACCTTGTTTACGGTATTTCATTGCAGGATAAAACTCATCATTGCCCCATACTCTCTGATATTTGAAATCAGCAGAATAATTGTAGTATTTCCTCATTTCCGAATTTTCAAAAAAGACTTTTTGAATCTTATTACTATTCTTCTTGGGGCTTTCAATTGTATATACATCAACACCAAAAATTGATCTTAAACGCTGATGTATAACCATTGGAATTCTTGTAGACAACACAAAATCACTCTTTGTCCAGTCCTCATTAATCAAAGTATAAAGAAATAATGTATATAGAGAGGGTGTTATCAATAAATCCTTTTTTTCCATCATATTTGTGTGATTAATCTAAAAGCCCTTTAGATTCTACAACTATCTTTTTATATATCTGCTCGGCAACATAAAAATCCAAAGGAGTATCAATGTCTATAGATTCTATATCATCTGTAACTACAAACTGAGGATTTTTACCAATGATGTTGCAATTTTCAATTACAGTTTCACGCATCGCCACTGTTGTTCCAAAGTTCAAAGCAACAATATCAGGTAGGTTCTGTGAATTGGGTGCATGAAGAGGATCATAATTTACAGCCTTTCCATCAAGCCAAAGAAATTCCTTGACCGAAGAAACTGTTGCTAAACAATCATATTCAGAATGCTCCAAGAACTGCTTAATACACTTTGAGACTGTTTCGGATTTAACAAATGGAGATGTACATGGAGTATAGATAAATACATCGGTATCGGTAACCTCGCCTAAATGTTTGAAGAATTCACTTCCCGAACACTGCGAAGAAGCATAATAGTCCTGACGACGATGATAAGAAACCTTGGTACCAGTAAACCCTTTCTCAACAAACTCAATAGCCGTTTCAGAATTAGTGTTCACAATAATGGAATCAATTTCAGGAACCTGCAACAACATTCGAATCTTCAAATCAAGTAATGTTGTACCAGCAAAAGGACGAAGATTCTTATCTTTTACCCTCTGCGAACCTTTACGAACAGGAATTACTGCTGTAATCTTCATAATAAAAAAATAAAAGTTAACTACAATCTATTAATAAAAAAAGCCATTTTACGACCCACCGCATTATAATCGAAGAATGAACATCCCACTTGATATCCACATTCTCCTATTCTATTGCTTTGTTCAATATGGTTAGCTAAATAAAGCATGCCATTACAGAAGCCATCACTGTCATATGGCACAATAACTGCACTTTTGTTATTCTCAAAATAATAAGGCACCTCCCCGGCAGCATTAGTAATGACAGGTCGTTTACAAGCCACATACTCTGCTATTTTTTGTGAGAAACGCGCTTTATCTTGCAAATTATTAGGATCGAGAGGTATTATTAATCCTAAAGAATTTTCATATAAATTATAAAGTTCCGACTGTGGAAGATTCAACTTGACTTCAATTCTATTTTGCAAATTATATGAATCAATCAAGTGTTGCGCATCAGTCAGAATTTTTTCATTACCTACCAATACAAGAATTAACTTATAATTTTTATAATCTCCCGTTTCTACAAACTTTTTAAAAGCATCTAAAACAATCGTATTTCTCAACAAATATCCGGCATGACCACAAAATGTAAAATATTCTTTAGGTACCCTACAATCCACACAACGATTATAAGAAGCCAAAACAGGCACCAACATCATCGATTTTTTAAATTTTTCGCTTTTATCTTTCAAATAATGGCTTATGGGAAAAATAGCATTGAGAAAATAAGCAAAAAAATTGTCTTTAACATACGCCTCAATTCTCTGCCATTTTTTAGGATGATTCATCCCTATATGATCCTCATGATACAAAGTACTTCTTGTATAACCTAACATGGCAGCCATCAAGCTGATTATAACAAAAAAAGGAAAGAAATTCATTCCCAATAATAAATGATTACATCCATTTTTCTTATGTTTCCGAAGCAATTTCCATATAAGAACTACATTTTTGGCTATCTTACCATAAGGCAACTTCACGTAATCTATACCCTTATCAGATTTTCCCATTTTCAAATTCGTAGTTCCCTTCGATCCTAAAACAGAATCGGACATGACCACTTCACATCCTGCCTCCTTAAGTCCCAAAGCTATATATTCTCCTTTGGTATTGTTAGCAGAAAACATATCTGGGTATCCATCAGACACCATGATAACCACATTCATTTTATCCATCATCTCATATTTTCTGTATTTCCCGGATAACTCTACAAGGATTACCGACCGCAATCACATTGGCAGGAATATCTCTGGTCACAACACTCCCTGCACCTATCAACGAATTGTCGCCAATTTTTACCCCTTTAAGCACCTTCACACCATATCCCAACCACACGTTATTCCCTATTTCCACCGGTTTGTCGGCACCGGTGCGGGAATCATCGGCATGCCAATCGCTATCGGTTATCAGGGTGTTAGCACCGCATCGCACATTCCGTCCTAATTTAATACTCAAGGCGGCTCCTATTACAGTGCCCGAAAAACCGCAACCCTCACCGATTTCTATTCTTGCATAACGCGATATAGTGGATATCATACAGGGCGAATAAACTCCAATAAGATTAGAACGATGATTGGAATTGAAAGCACAACGTCTTCCAATCGTAATCTTACTGCCCGGAAGCAAACGAAAGATGGTCTTGCCCCGGAACACGCACCGACCGCCTATGTTCACACGCCACCAATAGGCGGAAAAATAGTTTATCACTTTCCATACCATCGATGATAAACGTATGGCCGCCACATTAAAATAATGTGGATGAATGAAGTTTTTCATTCGATAATGTCTAGTGTTTATACTATATTAGAAAAAAATGAGAACTCGGTTGAAGACTACCAATAACAAGCCCCCTCTACTTTTCGGGCTTCTGCCGGGGTTTCACTGAAATTCGGGTGTACCCAATACTCATTATACAAATCGCGATAGCACGAGTTTTTATAATCCACAGTCCATCGTTTACCTTTGATACCGAATAACAGCTGAGTACCTCCTCCCATATGAATAGCTTTTTTACCAATCTCCTTTACATAGCCGGCAAGAGGCAAGCCATAAGCGCCACAGCCTATAATCGCCACATCAAAATCGACTTTCCGGATTTCCGACTTCATATATTCCAAAGCTTCAAACCAATCTTTAAACTCGGACTTTTGACCGGCTATCGTCTGTACGGCTTTAATAACTGTCAGATTAAAATCGGTTAGCCAATTATCTTTAGGAAACAGGTGCTCGCGCTTCTCGTATTGACTAAGGATTGTTTCTTTAAAGGGATGGACAACCAATACTTTTTTGCCCCGCAAAGCTTCCATCCATGTATGTTTAACAAAAAACGGATAAAGACTCTCGAGTTGTGCCATCTTACAGTCATCGCTAAACGGATAGAACTTTTCCACATAGGAAAACCGCCCGCATAAATCCATCGTAGGGATATACTTGAGATAAAGTTCCGCAAAACGCTCCATCTCTTTCACTCCTACATTTTCCGCAAAAAAACCGGAGCATACTTGTATATTCTTAAAAGGCAACCCTTTATCCCACCACGGCAACCGGGTATCATCTGTAATATATTCCCATAACTTGTACAACAAAGGCTTATTGGAATGAACCGTCAAATAATTGAGTACTATTGCCCCCTCCGTTGTCCCTATACGCCCAATATAACAAGGCTTGTCCGATTGTAACAATTGAGTTATCAACCGATTTGTCTCAGCCAGTTCTTCATCTGCGCACCAAGACCAGCGCGCAAAGCGAGGTGTAAATATTTTTCTATACCCCCCCCTAATACATTTCATCAATAAGGTCTTCATTTTCTTTTAATTATGTCTGTATAAATATGATACGTCCGCCTTGCATTATGGCTTCCATCATGACGCATAGCCGCCTCCATCCGTTCATTCTGAGATAATCGGCAGGCCAAATCAGCATCTGCAAATATCCTGCATACAGCCGCCGCAAGCATCTCATGCTCTTCGAACCGATACATCAGCCCGCTTTTTCCATGTTCGAGCATAGCCGGGACACCTCCCACATACGAAGCCACACATGGAGTACCTATCAACTGAGCTTCTCCAAGCGAATTAGGTGAATTTTCAATGGATGACGGGCACACAAACACATGAGCTTTCCGGTATTGATTTGCCATTTGATTCTCATCAAGCATTCCTAAGAAATGAAACCTGTCGGCCACTCCCTTTTCTTGCATCAAGTGTTTTATATAGTTGGCATAGGTGCCGAATTTCAACCTGTTAACCAGCCCGTCCACATTGGTAAAATCAGCTCCCGCCACATACACTTCCGTGTCAGGATAATGGCGTAAAATCATGGGCAAAGCCTCAATCACTTTATGTATGCCCTTGATAGGCTTATGTGCCTGGCTTAGAAATATGGAGTGAGGCTCACACTCCTGAATACTCCATCTGTTTTTTTCATCATAAAAAGGCTTTCGCAACGTCTCATTACAAAAATGATAGGTACAATCCGGATTAATCGCCCATGCGTGCTCTTTATCCCAGTCGGTCCGTCCTATAACATGAGAAAATGTGGAAAGATAATCCACTTCAAGTCTTCCCTGCTTTTCCATATCACCGGGCATCTTCAAAACGGACCGCTTTAAATAGTCATATAAAGTCCTGTATCTTTTAAGCGTATCGACAGGTATCTGCCCCAATGAATATCTGGCATAGGCTCCCACCAGCCCTTGTATAGACACTACGGCATTCTGCACTCCGTTAGCTCGCACATACGCCAACCCGTAAGGATATTCGGTGCCATGAATATGCACCACATCGGGATTAAACTTACTATTCACCTCCTTCCAGACACGTTCCATTTTAGGATTGTAGTCGGTTTCATATTCATAAAAAGGCAGGCAAAAGTAAGTGACTTTACCTATTTTCTTCTCCAACAATGGTTTTCCGCTTCCATAAAGTGCTGCTACAGCGAGTTCCACATCTGGATATGCTTCAACTAACGTTTCGGCCAGCGATTTCATCCACCCACCCGTAACAGGTGCTTGCCTCCCAATTTCCTTACAGATATCAGGAAAAAGAACATTCGTAATCCAAAGTATCTTCATGAGAAAAAGTATTCTTTGATTTGTCTATCATTCAATGAACGTATTTGCCTATTGTAACACAGACTGACTCCCATCCAAATCATAAGGAATTTAAAATTGAAAGAAGGCCATCCGAATGGATATAATTCTATTAGTGAAAGTATGATATAAAAACCTAAAGCTTTACATAATAGATTTTTAGATAGAAAAACACCTTTCAAAGCAGGTAGCAATAACACCGCAATATATACGAATGCCAGCAAATATCCTCCATGAAGAACCAATGAATAGAATCCTGTTTCAGAAGCGTATCGCCATCCGTTCAAATAGTCGTCCTCCAATGCGGACAAAGGATAATAGTATCTTCCATTTAACCCTTTTCCAAATATCAACTCCCAATCGTTCATTTGCGATAATAGTGCCTTATCAACTCCCGACCTCGTATCCTCGAGTCCCCGTTCTTTTATAAAATTGAACACATCACTATCAGAAAACAAATATACACATCCAATAATAATTATAGCTGATATAACAACAATCAATGTCTTATATTTAGAACTGACAGATTTATACAAAAAATATAAATTAAAAACAAAAAGCATAAGTTGTATAGCGGAACTACCTCTCCTGGCAGCAATCAGATTCACCAAAATCGATAAACTCAGCCCAATACAGTTTATAAGAAAAACTTTATTAGATATGTATTTACGAAATAATACTATAACAGCTACATTTATATAAAATTGCGGTATAAACGCACCGAAACTATAGTCTCCTTCCACAGAAAAGCCTCTTGCTTGTCGAATAGACGATGCTAATATTTCTTTATAAAAAACAGCAAAAAGTATAATAGTAATTATTCCAACTACGTATGAAATTCTGACGGAGGTACCTAACTTATAGTACCTTACAGGAATGAATGCCACAAAAGGCATAAAATAAGGTAATATATAATATGGGCTAAACAGATGAAAATTAATACATCCCTGTATGGATATCCACTGATATGGATAGTCAATGGTATATCCTCTACATATCATAACTGCACATAATATAATATAGAGAACAAACAAGAACCGATAGAAGCCATGAAAAGGTATTCTAAGGACTGAAGAAAATTTTCTAAAGCCTTTAATGATATACCACCAACCTATCATTCCTACAAACGCCTGTACGAATTGCAAACCTGTCATATTTGCAATCAGAAAAGCTATCAGGTGCAGGAAGAAACCAAATACAATATATGTAAAAGGATACTGTTTTGAATATAAAGGTTTCATACAATCTTAATTGCTACGCTTATTTTAAATAAAATATTCATATTGTATTTTTTGCCTTACGAGTAATTTTAGAATCTTCTTTTTATATTTACTATCTTTCTACTTAATCTAACTTTTAATTTATAAAAGATATGAGATATAGGTCTCTCCTTACCAAACCTACGAAGCCGTAAAATATTTATATCAGAACAATCAATAAAGCTATTCGGAATTATAAGATAATGACTATAATTATTCGTCTTTATCTTCATAAATTTTCTTTGCTGAAAATGAGCATAAAATGTTTGTTCTTTTACTACTTCCCCATATTTTTCAAATACTCGATATAAATTACCATTATCATATTCAAAAATCAAATTCAAATAATCCTTCTTCCTATGATAGGAAACAAAATGAAAGTTATTCCAAGGTACGACTATATCATCCATCAAACGACTATCCCAAACTTTATCAGGATGGACTTCTTTCCACATATCCCCCATACCATGATGAAGATACTCATCAAATACACAATTTTTAGAATTAGTGAATACATCTTTATAATATTGAAAACCTTTTATTCTTGTTTTAAAGAAATTATTGCAATAATTATTATTTTTGTATAAAGTAAAATGTCCCCAGCCAGATATAACCCAATAACTATTCAAAATATCATCAGTCAGAAAATATCTAATATTGCCATATACCAAATCCATATCACCAAATCCCCAAAAATCATATTTTTTAGTATAAGAAGAAAATACACACCCATAAGTAGGTCTGTAGTCACAGAGTTTATAAGGAGAATCGAGACTTATATCGAAGCCAAGAACGGATTGAATTTGCCTTTTGCATTCTTTAAAGGAAGAGTGTAATATCTTAATGTTCTTTTCTGTCGTTACCGATTCGTCATCGGTAATAATCAAAAAATCAATAGTTGCATTAGCTAAAGCTGACGCTTTCCATATATGAAACATTTTAGGTAATTTTCCAAAATATGGTATTATTATAATAATAGATTTCATTTTTCTTCTGTTAGTAAAGATTCAAATAGTCGGATATATTGATTTCCTATATTATCTAATGCAAATTGTCTTGACTTTTCAATTGATGCTTTTGCCACATTATAACGTATTTTCTCATTTATCATAATTGATTTCATACAATTATAGAATTTCTCTAGATTATTGTTCTCTACAATAAATCCATCTTTACCATTATCAATGATGTCTGTTATCGATTCAAACGAATTAAAAACAACCGGTACGACTCCCATTTGCATTGACTCCATTAAGACCATTGGCCATCCCTCATATCGTGAGGTCATTATAAAAATAGAGTCCGTCCTATAATATTCAATAGGCTTTTGCTTTCCATAAAATGCGATTCTCTTTAAATTGTATTTTTTTGCAAGATTTTTAATATGATTATACCCCACCCCATCTCCAACAAAATCAAAATACCAGTCTTCCAATTCTTCATCTTGCTCAACCATTTGCCATATCTTCATCATTAGGTAGGCACGTTTCTGATAATTTATAGATGTTACAACCAATACTCTTTTCTCTTTCACAAGAAGCTCTTCGTCTGAACAATATTTTGAAAACACTAACGGATTTGGAATGGCAACTATTTGATTGTCTTTTACTAATGGTGCTACCGAGCGAAATACAGGTTCAAATTTGGGCGAAAGTATATGGATTTTGTCGCTATATTTACACAAATTATCATATTGTTTTTTTTGTTGCCTAATCTGCTTCTGTATCGTATAAGGCATCTCGATAATATTTTTTATGACACGGATTCTGTTTAATATATCAGACGCATCTCTCCAAGCCATTATAAGGGATTCCCAATGAATATGATTAATCTGGGGACGATTATGATAAGCAGAAACTATCTTGGCTTTCGGGAAGCACTCTTTTACAAGTTTCCAATCCATATTATTTGCTAAAGCTGCGTAAATTATATCTGTATGAAATTCGTTTTCAAAACGTATCATTTCTTCTCTATTTCTTTGGTTTATCCATATTTTTTTTTGAAAAAAAACAGAAGGAGTTGTTGATTCCCATAAAAAACCTAAAGCTACGTTGTTACTTTGAACATAAAAATAACGCGCCATAATATTTATGACAGTTGCTGTGCCTCCCATATTAGGGGGATCGGCATCAAAGCTGACAAATAAAATGTTCATAATGTTAAACTCTATACTTTAATACTTTTGCTGGTATACCTGGAACTATTACATAAGGAGGTACATCTTTAGTTACTACCCAACCTACTGCAATAACAACACCATTATTAATAGTCACACCTAGCAGTATTACAATTATTGGTACCAATCCATACATCATTACCAAATCTTATATTAACTTTTTTCTTCTCTAAGATTGAGAGAAAAATAATTATTCCTTAGATATTGAATGGTTCGAAGCTACCATTTTTATATGTTGGCTTATGAAACAATGAGGGCCTATTGAAATCCTCCGAAGCTTTTATATTATTATGACCACCAATATAAGTGTAATCATCAACTTTCATTGCATGTATATCAAAATTATGTTCATCACTGACATCAATTTTGGTAGAATTACCAACAGTCGTGTGTGAATCGAATGTCAATGAACATCCTTTTGCCACTCTAATCACGCAATCGTTACTTATACCTGTTGTTGGATAAAGATGTTTATATTTCTAATAATCAAGATATAAGAAAAAAACGTAATTCATCTTTTATATCTCTAATTAATTTTATTTATTAGTAAATTTATTTTTTATGATATGCCCCATACGGCATGTAAAGTCTTTCATACCTTGAGTACAAATGAATAATAAGATGTATACAACTATAGCCAAAATTATACATGAAGCGATTGCCTGTATTGTAAAGTTTAAAAAGTTTTCTGCAGGATCCAATTTTATGAAAGATAACAGAAATGAGCTTATAATCACCGATACAATCATTGCGAACAAATTCTGTAAATACATTTTAACATATATCCATAAGCTTTCTTGTAGACCATAAGTAAATAAAAAAAATGGTTTCCATAAAAATACTATTACAACCATACTAATGAAAACTCCTGATAAAATACCTGTTATTCCATAATAATATCCAAACAATATTGATAAACCAACATTTAAAATAGTCTCGATAATAGGTGCCCATACATCCTTAAAAAGACCATATGCATATATGTAAGACTCAACAATTGTTCTTGTTAGAGTCAGATACATAATTGCAGTAATAACATACAAAGTACTCTGAGGTAGTATGTATTGGCTTCCTATCCCTAATGTGATAAAAGAAGGCGTCAGTCGTATGAAACAGAAACAAATAATACATACCAAAAAGAATCGAGCAGAGAATAGTTCTTCAAATACCGACAGAACTTTCTCTTTATTTCCTTCTGCGACAAGGCTTCCAACACCTGCGTTTATCCCAGCAAAAATTGTTGAACACATCATCGTTAAACCTGTAACAATCATCATATAATTACCATAAATGGCAACCATCGTAAGGGTAGTATATGCATATATTATTAATGGACTAAGTTGCCCAAGGACAAAACCTGCAATTTTATGAAAAAAGAGTTGCTTAACTTTAATTATGACAAAAGGATATTTTTTCGCCAATATTTTTCCCTTTGATAAATCCACCTTAACATCAGGAAAAGCCTTACGTATAGCTCTATTCAAATTTAAAGAAGCTGCAGTAGCACATAAAACTTGCAGAACGAGCCAACATACATACGGATAAGGCAAATACATAAGAGCAAATATTTGGATAATACTTTTTACTAACAGAACAATGCTATAATTATAAGTTATCAAATATTCTTGTTGGCTTGCAGAAAGCAAAATCTGTCTATAATTGACAAAATATGTCAAAAGAGAAGAATAAAGAAAGACGCCAAATGATGTGTATGCATACCATAAAGGTAATTCTATACTCTTAAAAAACAAAGGAAAAAAAAACATTGCTGTCAGTGATGCACCACCAACAAAATATGCAATCCTGCGATACATCCAACCTTGCAGTGAAACGACCTCTGCAATACTTTTTCTGTCATTGTCTCCTAAAGGTTTATACAATGTACATGCTATAGCAGAACCTATACCTAATTCTGCAAGATTCAAAAAACCTAATATATTTTGTGCGGTAGTATTTAGGCCTAAAACCTCAGAACCAAGATAATCTAGGAAAACTTTTCTAGAGAAGAATCCAACAATAAGATTCACTACATAATATAGTATTGCAACTCTACTATTCTTAAGACCTTTTGATGTTCTTGATGCCATATATAAAAAACTGAAAATATCTATTTAATTGTAAGCGGTCTCTTTAAACCCGCCACGCCTTAAAGCCAACCATCATTTATCATGGATTGTGTAAGATTCTAAATAGGTATCTAGTTATGACCGCCGAAGATATTGATATAGTTCACCTTGGGAGAAACGTAGGGTTATACCACGCACCTCCGCAGACCTACGTAAGGGGTATTCCGCAGCCGTATGCGAAGACATCGGGACACACCCCTCAGGGATAGTTCCCATTCATTTATTTGAAACTGTCTGAATTTGGGATAAGGGACAAATATTCACAACGAACTTATCAATCCTTAAAATAAGTTTTTAGCTTGCGGTAGATTTCAAAGACATCCTTTACCTTTAAGAACAATTCGTTCAATATGGCTACCACATCGTCCTCCATCAACGGGTAATCATGGGAAATTTCATTTCTCAACTCACGAATATAATTCCATTCGTCCGCACTGGGGATAATTTGATATCGTTCCAGACGATTCAGAATGTCACGCATAGGTAAGGCCGTGACATCTTCGTCCAGATACTCCAACAAATAACGAAACAGTTTCGCACCTATGGCATCCTGCAATTTTGAGAAGCGAAATATAAACTGGTCTATGCACCGAACTTGCTCCGGACTCAGATTCGCATAAAACTCAACCGAAACAGGAGACTCAACTGAAAGTCCACGCAAGGCTTCGGTGATACGCAAAATATGTTTATCACAAACCTCAAACTCACGCTGCAACCGTTCCTTTATTTCTTCTTTTCTGTTTGTCATACCAACTGAATACCTTTAGCCATAGCCTCCCTCGCGACAAGAGAATCTTCGTGATCGCCTATAATATCGATTTTCTGCTCACCAAGGAGTTGCTTCAAGCGGGAAAGCATGCGGATACGGGCCAGAACTCCTTTCTTTTCCTCCAAGGTACGGATAAGCAAATCGATATCTCCCCCACGCTTGGTATCATCCGTACGGGAACCGAAAAGATAGACCTTTACATTCTCACCATAGATTTCCTTGGCTATCCGTATTATTATCTGTATGTCCTCAGACCGCAAACGCATCGCTAATTTTTACTCCTTTTTGCAAATAAACAACTTTATCCCGAATTTTCAAACAATAATCCGGAAATTATTCTTTCTTCTCAGCCCCGTAACCGTAGCCAT
>ENA-OPCT01000930-OPCT01000930.1-human-gut-metagenome-genome-assembly--contig:-NODE-930-length-13673-cov-7.779263_pt1 | contig 13673 bp, 10 predicted proteins | sample MGYA00241572_ERZ501495 | MGnify/ENA primary metagenome ERZ501495 (study PRJEB25962, sample SAMEA2042580) | human gut metagenome | biome: human gut; feature: human-associated habitat; material: faeces... | reverse complement strand
TTTCGCCCTGCTTTGCAGTGCACACGCCCACATAGCGCCATGTGAACCCTGCCACGATCTTACCGGCGCAGCCATCCAGTGCCAGCACTGGGTCGGACTGCAGATAGCCCTGCAGCTCCTGTGCGTTCAGTGCAAGGATATCATCGGCACTGGCATTGAGCCGTCCGCTGCTGGAAGAGCGCACAAAATAGCCGGTCTGCGGTGCAGTGATCTGCGCCGGGCTGCCCAGCTGCGCCTGCACGCTCTGGGACTGCTGGACCAGCGCGGTGATCTGATCGGTAAAGTTTGCAGCTTCGCCCGTTACCACCCAGAGCTTGTTCTGGGCCAGCAGGTAGGCATTGGCATCATCATCCACCGCTTCATAATCGCTGTCGTCCAGCGTATCCAGCAGGTCATACAGCGCAGAAGAACGTTCTTTTAAAAGGGTATCCAGCTGCAGCGCAGAAGTGTTCTGCGATTTCTGCAGCAGGTCGATCTGATCATTCAGCTGGTTCAGCTGCAGGCGCAGCGAAGCCTGCGAAGCGTTGCTGTACACCTCTGCCACTGCAGTGCCCGCTGAAACACGCTCGCCGTCGGCAGCAAGATATCCAAGGTTTCCGCTGCCTGCCACATAGCTTTCGTCGAACAGCAGAACTCCGTCGGCTTCCACCGTATCCGAAATGACCGCAGGCAGCGCAGTCTCATAAACATTCTGCGGAAACAGGATATGTGCGGCCTGATACACCACATAAATTGCTGCCAGCAGCAGAAACGCGATCAGCACGCCTGCCAGAGTGGTAAGCACATGCGGCGCATGGCGTTCCTTCTGGGTCTCATCCGGCATATCGATCATCCTTTCGCTAAAAATTCGCTAGTTTTGCGGATGGCAGTCTGCACTGCATCCGGTGCACCGGCATCCAGCCAGACCACACCGTCCATATGACGGAACCAGGTCAACTGGCGCTTGGCATAGTTGCGGGACGCCTGCTTGAGCTTTTCCGTGCAGGCTTCCAGTGGAGCCGTCTGCTCAAAATACGGAAAGAACTCCTTGTATCCGATGGCCTGCGCTGCCGTGCGGAAGCTTTCCCGGTTCTGCCAGACATGCTCCGCTTCCTTTATAAGGCCCGCTTCCAGCATTTTGTCCACACGCAGGTCAATGCGGCGGTAAAGTACCGCGCGCTCTGGGAAATCCAGACCGAGGATCAGGCTGCGGTAGGGCCGCTCCGGTGGGAGAGACTCCGCCTTCTGTTCGCTCAGCTTTTTGCCGGTGGCACGATAATGTTCGAGTGCGCGCAGCACCCGCACCTGATTGTTCGGGTGGATAACCGCAGCAGCTTCCGGGTCGGCCTGCTTCAGTTCTTCGTACATGGCAGCACCGCCTTTTGCAGCCAGTTCCGACGCCAGCTGCTCCCGCAGGCCGGCAGGTGCTTTTTCCTCTGTAAAGCGCACCCCATACAGAAAGCTCTGAACATACAGCCCTGTGCCGCCCACAAGGATGGGCAGCTTCTTCCGGGCCGAGATCTCTTCTTCCAGCTTTCCGGCCATGGCGGTAAAGTCTGCCACGCTGAAAGCCTTGTCCGGCGTAAGGATATCCACGCCGTGATGCGGGATACCGCAGGTCTCCTCCGGTGTCACCTTTGCCGTGCCTATGTCCAGACCTTTATAGATCTGCATGGAATCACAGCTGATGACCTCGCCGGAAAAATGTTTTGCAAGCTCTACGCCCAACGCCGTCTTTCCGGTTGCGGTAGGGCCGACGACGGCCACCACGGGATGTTTATACGATGCGTCCAAACTGCTTTTCCAGCTCCTTCCGGGTCAATTTGAGTACGCAGGGGCGGCCATGCGGGCAGAACGGCGGCACCTCGCCGGAAAGGATCTTTTCGGCCAGCGCCAGCAGTTCCTGCGGCGAGGACTTGTCCCCCGCCTTGATGGCTGCACGGCAGGAGATAGAATGCAGCACCCACTCGGTGTGCTCGTTCAGCGCATCATGGCCGCCCTTGAGCAGCTTATTTGCGATCTCCACCAGCAGGCTTTCGGCATTCTGCGGCTCCACATCTGCGGGCACCGCGCGCAGCACCACGGTATTGCCGCCAAAGTCCGCGATCTCAAGGCCCGCATTTTCCAGCAGAGGAATGTTATCCAGCAGGGCCTGCTTTTCCTCCGCAGCAAGGTCGATGGCAGCAGGCTCCAGCAGCATCTGGCTGGGCACATTGCCGTAGTTCGCGGCCAGTTTTTCGTACAGCTGGCGCTCGTGGGCAGCGTGTTTATCGATCAGGCACAGCTCGTCGCCGCGTTCTGCAAGGATATATGTTCTGAACACCTCGCCCACATAGCGCAGCGGCTCCGGCTGATCCGCCGTCGGATCAAAGTTCATCTGCTCCGGCTCGGCCAGTACAGTTTCCTGTTCTGCCGCTTCCGGCGCATCCGGTTCTGTTTCTGCACAGGGTGCACTTTCAGGTTCTTCCTTCGGTGCTTCCTGCGCAGGGTTCCACGCTGCCATATGGTCCTGAGGCGAATGCAGTTTTGTCTCACCAAATTCCGGTTCCACATCCAGCTGTGTTTCACTTGCTGCCGCACGGAACGGCTCTGGTGCCTTTGTCGTTTCCAGCTTCGGGCTGTGAAGGGTCACGAACGGATCCAGCATATCCTCGTTCTGAGCACTGCCTTTCCAGCGCGGCACACTGGGTGCTGTCGGTATTTGCATTGCAGCAGCCGGGGCAGGCTGCTGCGGTGCTGCGGCGGGTTTTGCCGGTTCCCAGTGCTGCTGTGGCAGAACGCCCGGGTCTGCCTGTCCCCGAATGATCGCAGAAAGGCCCGTAAAGTTATTATTCTTTACATCATTTTTAATTATATCAGCGTCTTTTTTTGAATTTTCAGCTTTTTCTTCTTCTTTGTCTGCTTCAAAGGTAAAAAGCCGTTCACCAGTGCCGGGCTGAGCCAATGCCAGCTTGACGGCATGATACACCACATCAAAAACATCATTTTCGCGGGCAAAGCGGGCTTCGATCTTGGCCGGATGCACATTGACATCCACAAGGTCGGCCGGCATTTCCAGCAGCAGAATGCCGCCCGGGAACTTGCCCTGCATCATGGTACCCTTGAACGCCATCTCCATACCGGCCATCATGGTGCGGTTGCGCACATAGCGGCCATTGATGTAAAAATGCTGCATACTTCGGCTGGCGCGGCAGCTTTTGGGCGGGGTAATCAGACCGGTGATGCGGTACACGCCCTCCTGATTTTTCAGCTCAATGAGGTCCCGGCTGAACTCCCGGCCCAGCACCGCATAGGCTGCACCGCGCAGCTGGCCGTCGCCGGGCGTGACATACTGCAGCTTGCCCTCACGGATGAACTTGACGCTGACTTCCGGGTGGCTGAGCGCTACATGGGTAACTGTATCCGACACAAAGGTGCCCTCGGAGGAGTCCTTTTTGAGGAACTTCATGCGGGCAGGCGTGTTGTAAAACAGATCCTTTACCCGGATGGTGGTGCCCACAGCTCTGGCACCCGGCTCACGGGAGACCTCTTCCCCGCCCTCAATGCGGTAGACCGTGGCAAACTCGTCCACCTCGGTTCGGGTGGTCAGCTCTACACGGGCCACGCTGGCAATGGATGCCAGTGCTTCACCGCGGAAGCCAAGCGTATGGATGTTGGTCAGATCGTCCGGTGTTTCAATTTTGCTGGTGGCGTGGCGGATAAACGCCGTGGAGATATATTCTGCCTCGATGCCGGTGCCGTTATCGCTGATCTCGATCAGCTTGACGCCGCCGGATTCAATGCTGACGGTCACCTGCGTGGCACCGGCATCAATGGAGTTTTCCAGCAGCTCCTTAACAACGGATGCCGGACGCTCGACCACCTCACCGGCTGCGATCAGCTCGGCTGTGTGCTTATCCAGAACATGGATCACTGCCATGGTGTTTTCCCTCCTTGTATGGTCTGGGTCAGGTAGAGCAGTTTCATCTGTTCAGGCTGCCCTTCAGGGTCTTTTTCAGCTCGTAGAGGAAGTTCAAAGCCTCAATGGGGGTGAGTGTTTCCACATCCAGAGCTTCCAGCTTGTCCATCATCTCACTGGGCACAGCCGGAGAGTTATACTCCTGCAGGGCATCAAAATCCATCTGCTCTACTTTATTTTTAGGTGCAGTTGCTTCCAGTGCGCGCAGCACCTCATGGGCGCGGCGGGTCACACTGCCGGGCAGGCCTGCCAGCTTTGCCACCTCGATGCCGTAGCTGTCATCCGCCGGGCCGCGCACGATGCGGCGCAGGAAGGTGATGTCCTCGCCGCGTTTTTTTACTGCAATATTGTAGTTTTTTACGCCGTCCACGCTGCCTTCCAGCTCGGTCAGCTCGTGGTAGTGGGTGGCAAACAGAGTCTTGCAGCCAAGGCCCTTGGCGGGGTCTGCAATGTGCTCCACTACGGCGCGGGCAATGCTCATACCGTCAAAGGTGGAAGTACCGCGGCCGATCTCGTCCAGCACCACAAGGCTTTTGGCGGTGGCATTTTTCAGGATCTCCGCTACCTCGGTCATCTCCACCATAAAAGTGGACTGACCGGCAGACAGGTCGTCCGACGCACCGATGCGAGTGAAAATGGCATCCACCACACCCACATGGCAGCTGGAAGCCGGTACAAAGGAACCGATCTGCGCCATCAGCGCAATCAGTGCATTCTGGCGCATGTACGTGGATTTACCTGCCATGTTGGGGCCGGTGATGATCAGGCAGCGGTCTGCACCACAGTTCAGGGTGGTATCATTGGGTACAAACAGGCTGCCTTTCAGCATCTGCTCCACCACAGGGTGACGGCCCTCGGTGATGGTCAGCTCGTCACTGTCGTCCACGATGGGACGGCAGTAGTTGTTTTCCGCTGCCACCTGCGCCAGCGCCGTGAGCACATCCAGCTGGGCCACCGCATTGGCCGTGCGCTGGATGCGGTCCAGCTGAGCGCTGATGCTTTCCAGCAGTTCGCTGAACAGGCGGTGCTCCAGCGTGATGAGCCGTTCGTGGGCACCTAAGATCTTGCTTTCCAGCTCTTTCAGTTCCTGCGTGATGTAGCGTTCGCCGGAAGTCAGGGTCTGCTTGCGGATGTAGGTCTCCGGCACCATGCTCTTATAGGAGTTGCTTACCTCGATGAAGTAGCCAAACACATGGTTATAGCCGATCTTCAGCTTGGGGATGCCGGTCTCCTGCCGCAGGCGGGCTTCCAGCTGCGCCAGAACGCCCTTGGTATTGTCGCGGATGGAACGCAGCTCGTCCACCTCGGCATGGTAGCCTTTGGCAATGACACCGCCATCCTTGAGGGTAGAGGGCGCTTCCGGGTCCACCGCCGCATAAATACGGGCCTTGATGTCCTCCAACGGATCGATCTGTACTGCCAGTTCAGCAAGCTCCGGGCAGCCGCAGGCCTCAGCCTGCCTGCGCAGGCCGGGCAGCCGGTCGCAGGTCTGGGCCAGCGTATAGATCTCCTTGGGTGTGGCAGAGCCGTAAACCGTGCGGGTCATCAGGCGTTCCATATCCGCAATGTAACCCAGCTCTTCGGTCAGGTCGCCGCGGGCCATAGTCTGCTTGACAAGGCTCTCCACAGCGTTCAGGCGGTGGTTGATGAGTGCACTGGAAATAAGCGGCTGCTCGATCCAGCTGCGCAGCATACGCTTGCCCATGGATGTACTGGTCTTATCCAGCACCCAGAGCAGCGTGCCCCGCTTTTCGCGGCCGCGCAGCGTCTCGGTCAGCTCCAGATTGGCGCGGGTCACGGGCGAAAGACGCATGAACTGGGCCTTATTATAGGTTATGACCGTTTTCAGACGTTCCACGCCCTTGATCTGGGTATCGTGCAGATATTCCAGCAGTGCCGCCATGGCAAAGCGCACAAGGCCGTCCGCTGCAATGCCGGTGGTCTGCACCCAGTCGCGGCCAAACTGGTTTTCCAGCGATGCCGCCACAAGGCCCGGTGCATAGCGCTCCTCTTCGATCAGCTCCACCGAACAAGTCATATTCTTTTTGATGTACGCCGTCACCTCGCGGCAGTCCAGCAGACCCGGATTCATCAGCACTTCGCTGGGATGGTAGCGGCACAGCTCCGTAATGACCGCCGGGGCGATCTTGTCTGCATTCAGCTCTGTGATATGGGCCGTACCGGTAGAGACATCCGCAAAGCACAAACCTGCTTTCTTTCCTTTGAGGAAGATACTGGCAATGTAGTTATTGCGGTCATCCTGCAGCATACTGCTCTCAATGACCGTGCCGGGTGTGACCACGCGGATGATGTCCCGCTTGACAAGGCCCTTGGCCTTGGCCGGGTCTTCCACCTGCTCACAGATGGCTACTTTGTAGCCCTTGGCGATCAGCCGCGCCACATAGCCCTCGTAGCTGTGGAAGGGCACGCCGCACATGGGTGCCCGCTCTTCCATGCCGCACTGCTTGCCGGTCAGGGTCAGATCCAGTTCCTTGGATGCCGTCAGGGCATCGTCAAAGAACATCTCATAAAAATCGCCGATGCGGTAAAACAGAATTTCGTCCTTATGTTGTTTTTTGATCTCAAGATATTGCTGCATCATGGGCGACAGCTCTGCCATGGTTTACCCTCTCTCCCGTTCTATGGTTCTGTGCACAAGTTTGCGGCTTGTAACCGCTTTTGCAAACAAAACGCGGTCTGTTTTGCACAGCCGCGTTTTGTTTTTGCCGGTTTTAGTGGCAGCCGCCGCAGGTGGAGCAGCTGCCGGTGCAGGAAGCAGAAGGCTCCTGTACCGTCATGGGGTCGCCGCCATTCATGGCAGTGTTGATGATGGCATCGATATAGTTCACGAGGTTCTCGCAGTCACGCTTGGCCTCGTTGTAAGCCACCATGCCCTCGTTGCCCATGATCTGGCCGTACAGGCTGTTCACCTTTTCGTTCAGTTCGGCGATGCGGGCATCGTTGCGCTCGCTCTTGCCGATCTCATTGTTCAGATCCATGCGGGCGAGGTTGAACTCGCCGATCAGGTTCTGCAGCTCTTCGTCCTTATCGTTTGCCTTGCGGGTCTGATCCAGAACGAGGTAGCGGCTATCGGTCTGCAGCGCAACGGCTGCGCGCTTGAAAAGATCAATGCAATCCATTTGAATGGTCTCCTTCTTATTTATACGTTCAGGGGCACTGCCCCGGAATCACTCAGGCAAGCTCACCCAGCAGCACAGTCGCCCGTGCGCCCGTGAGATGTACGTTGGCATAGCTGCCCATCAGGGAAGCGTCTGCCGTGAACTCCACCGTCAGGTTGTTGTCCAGACGGCCGGAGAGGGTGCCCTCATTGCGGCCAAAGCCCTCTACCAGTACCTTCACAGTCTGGCCAACCTGCGCCTTGACCAGCGCCATGGCGATCTCGTCCTGCAGCTTGAGCAGGCGGGTCATGCGGTCGGTCTTTTCCTTGCGGGGGGTGGGGTCCGGCATTTCGGCAGCCTTGGTGCCGGTGCGCTTGGAATAGATAAAGGTGAACAGCTGCATATAGCCCACCTTCTGCACCAGTTCCAGCGTCTTTACAAAGTCCGCTTCGGTCTCGCCGGGGAAGCCAACGATAATGTCACTGGAAAAGGTGATGCCGGGCACCGTTTTGCGAGCGTATTCGATCAGCTCCATGTACTGCTCCACCGTGTAGTGGCGGTTCATCTTCTTCAGCAGTTCATCGGAGCCGCACTGCACCGGCAGGTGCAGGTGCTTGCACAGCTTCGGCTGGGCGGCAATGGTGTCGATCAGCTTGTGGCTGGCATCCTTGGGGTGGCTGGTCATAAAGCGGATGTGATAATCGCCGGGCACCGTGCACAGCAGGTTGAGCAGATCAGAAAAGTCCACCTTTTCTTCCAGACCCTTGCCGTAGCTGTTGACGTTCTGTCCCAGCAATGTGATCTCCTTATAGCCTGCCTCCACAAGACCGCGGAATTCAGCAAGGATATCACCGGGCTTGCGGCTCTTTTCGCGGCCGCGCACATAAGGCACGATGCAGTAGGTACAGAAGTTGTCGCAGCCGTACATGATGGGCAGCCATGCGCGGAACTCGCTCTCACGCCGGATGGGGATATTCTCCACGATGACCGGGCGCTGGGCGGGCTCCATCAGCACACGCTTATGCTTCTGCAGCTTCTGGGCAATGAGCTGCGGCAGGGTGTCGATGCCGTCCACGCCAAACACCAGGTCAACGTAAGGATAGCTCTGGCGCAGCTTTTCTACCACGTGCTTCTGGTTGGCCATGCATCCGCACAGGCCGATGATGAGATCATGCTTTTTTTCCTTGAGTCCCTTCAGGGCACCTACGTTGCCGAACACACGCTGCTCGGCATGCTCACGCACGGCGCAGGTGTTGAAGAGGATCAGGTCTGCATCCTCGGGCTTATCGCACAGGCCATAGCCGATGTCCATCAGCACGCCCTTGATCCGCTCGCCGTCGTTCACGTTCTGCTGACAGCCATAGCTGTGCACAAAGGCCAGCGGCGGCGTATCATAGGCCTGCTTTACCAGCTCAGCGGCAATGTTATTATGTTCAAAACTAATGTATTCCAATCAAACCATCCTTCTCCGCCGGGTCGAAGCGCCCTGTGCGGCGAAAATCTACTTGCACTTTCTGAAAAGAGCCTTCTCTATAGTATACCCTGTTTATACGCTCCGGGCAAGAGGTTCCGTGCAAATTTTATGGTTCAGTGGGCGTTTTCCTGCGCCTGCTTCTCGCAGCAGGCCTCGCATACGCCGATCAGCACAACAGCGCAGTCCTGCACATAGCCCTTCTGGTTTTTCACCAGCTTCATTACCTGCTTTTCGTCCACCTCGGCATCGGTCACGCTGCCGCACACGGTGCAGTACAGATGGCTGTGCCAGGGCAGCGTGTGGTCAAAGCGGTCAGCCTTGCCTGGAACGGACACCCGGCGCACCCGGCCCGCATCCACCAGACTATTCAGGTTACGGTATACGGTGCCAAGGCTCAAGCCCGGGCATTCCTTGACTGCAGCATCATAAATTTCCTCGGCGGTGGGGTGGTCGCACAGGTTCTGCACCGTCTGCATGACCAGCTCACGCTGTTTGGAATATCGCATATCGTTCTCCTTTTTCTTTGTTTTTGGGTTTTGGGTGTAAGGCGTGGCTCAGACGTTCTCTTCGCCCTTGATCTTTGCCCAGTAGGCACGGGACGCCTGCTCATTTTTGTTATCGCCAAAGGTGTAATATTTCACGTCCTTGATGGCATCTGGCAGGTACTGCTGCTCCACCCAGTGGTGGGCGTAATCATGGGCGTATTTGTAATTCTGTCCCTTTACCAGCGCATCCTCACCGTCGTAGTGCTTGTTCTGCAGTTGGCGTGGGATCGGCCCGGTACGGCCCGCCTGCACATCCGCAATGGCCGCGTTGATGGCATCGTGGGCACTGTTGGACTTGGGACTGGTGGCCACCAGAATGACGGCATCTGCCAGCGGGAGCCGTGCTTCCGGCAAGCCCACCATGTTGGCGGCATCAATTGCCGCCTTCACAATGGGGATGATCTGTGGATAGGCAAGGCCCACATCCTCGCAGGCACATACCATCAGGCGACGGCAGGCCGAGGGCAGATCTCCCGCTTCCAGCAGACGGGCCAGATAATGCAGCGCCGCATCCGGGTCGGAGCCGCGCATGGACTTCTGGTAGGCTGACACGATGTCGTAGTGGTCATCGCCCTCCCGGTCATACCGCATGGCAGTGCGGCGGGTGACCTGCTGGATCATTTCCAGCGTAATGTGCTTTTCCCCATCCTCAATGGGAGCTGCCGTCACTGCAAAATCAAGACAGCCCAGCGCCTTGCGCAGGTCGCCGCCTGCGCTCTCGGCAAGGTAGGCACAGGCATTCTCGTCCATGCAGACCTTTGTGCTCTCCCCTTCCGAAAGCTTTTTCAGTGCATTGTGCACCCCACGCTCCACATCCGCTGCCGAAAGTGATTTGAACTCAAACACCGTACAGCGGGACAGCAGCGCATTATAAATGTAGAAGTATGGATTTTCGGTGGTGGATGCAATGAGCGTCACCGAGCCGTCCTCAATGCATTCCAGCAGGCTCTGCTGCTGTTTTTTGTTCAGGTACTGGATCTCGTCCAGATACAGCAGGATGCCTCCCGCACCTGCCAGCGTGCCGATATCCTTGAGCACCGCCTTGATGTCCCCGGTGCCGCAGGAAGTGCCATTGAGCTTATGCAGCGTCATACCGCTGTTTTCTGCAATGATGCGTGCCACCGTCGTTTTTCCGGTACCGGACGGGCCGTAGAAGATCATGTTCGGGATGCGTCCGCTCTCGATAGTACGGCGGAACACCCTGCCCGGTGCCAACAGATGCTGCTGACCGCAGACATCTGCCAGTGTTTTGGGCCGCAGACGCTGTGCCAGTGGTTCGTTCATCGTGTTTTCCTCCTCCCGTACCGAGGCGCGATTCCCCCAGCATTTTTCTATAGTATATCGCATTTTGGCAGTAAGAGCAAGGTTTTATCTGAAAATCATTCTCAGATAATTTTTACCCGCAGTTTACAAAAAACGCAAAACATGGTATTATCGTATCAGCTTTTGTCGATAGGAGTGGATGAAATGCCTGTTCGCAAAAAAGCACCAGAAGACCTTACTGCAAAAAAGGCGCTGGCGCTGGAAGTGATTGACCGGTTAAAAAAAGAATACCCAGATGCCGGCTGTACATTGGATTATGACCACGCCTGGCAGCTTCTGGTCAGCGTGCGTCTGGCAGCCCAGTGCACCGATGCCCGCGTGAACATTGTGGTGGAAGACCTGTTTGCCAAATATCCCAATGTTGCTGCGCTGGCTGCTGCAGAACCCGAAGACATTGAAGCCATCGTCAAGCCCTGCGGGTTGGGACGCTCCAAAGCGCGGGACATCTCCGCCTGTATGCGGGTGCTGCGCGATAAATACGGTTGTCAGGTGCCCACCACCTTTGAAGAGCTGCTCGCCCTGCCCGGCGTAGGCCGCAAGAGCGCAAACCTTATCATGGGCGATGTGTTTGGCAAGCCTGCTATCGTAACAGACACCCACTGCATCCGGCTGTGCAACAAGATCGGCCTTGTGGACGGCATCAAGGAACCGCAGAAGGTGGAAATGGCCCTGTGGAAGATCGTTCCTCCGGAAGAAGGCAGCGACCTGTGCCACCGCTTTGTGATGCATGGTCGGGCAGTGTGCAATGCGCGCAAACCAGAATGCGAAAAATGTTGTTTGAAGGATATTTGCCGCTTTGCCCGGGAAACCGCCGGGCAGAGCGCAGAGCTTTAAAACTCAGGAGGTAGAATATTATGTTTGGTTTTATTTTCAGTCTGCTGATCGGCGCTCTGGCTGGTTACATCGCCGGCCGCATTATGGGCAGCGAAACTTCCACCGTGCGCAATATCGTGCTGGGCATTCTGGGCGGTTTTGTAGGCAGCATCGTGTTCGGCCTGATCGGTCTGAGCGCTACCGGCATCGTGGGTGAGATCCTCGTTTCCGTTGTGGGTGCCTGCATCTGCATCTGGATCGGCCGTAAGCTGTTCAACTGATTTTTCTTGTGTGCAAGGCTGCTCTTCGAGTTTTTTCTCGGAGAGCAGTTATATTTTTGTGTCACAGACTATTTGCACCTGTTCTGCCGCAAAATCAAATCTTGACAGCGCACAGGAAGTATGATAGAATATTTCTCGTTGCAGAACATGCAAGAAAATTTTATCTGCTACTGTGGCTCAGCTGGTAGAGCAGCTCACTCGTAATGAGCAGGTCGCCTGTTCGAATCAGGTCAGTAGCTCCAAAAGTCCTACGAATTTACGTTTAGAATCGTAATTTCGTGGGATTTTTTATTTAGTCTCGCAAGTTTTCGCAAAACCGCAACATCGCCCACAAAACAAGACAAAATAAAACGCCCTGTGGCACCATTTCATAGGGCGTTATACGCATTTTTATGCTTTCTTTTGGACAGGCTCCTTGAGTTCACAATGTAGGTTTGTCAATGATGAGTTTCTGTGATGTTTGGTGTAGCAATTTAACTGTACCACAGAACGACTCATTCGTCTTTTTTCACTTTGTGACACATCTATTGTAATCCTACACAGCTTTTATGGTTCAATATATGAAATTTTATTGAAAATTTTTCATGGTAGTGGTAAAATATTTTTGTGTCTCTGTCATTCTGTGCCCCTTCGCGGTAGAGGGAGAGCGCAAAACAGAAAAGACGCAAAAATTGCGGCATCCTTTCCGTGGGTGGGTTTTACAGCGCACACTCTTGCGGACGGTGATGTATGATCAGTAAGCCAAAGCAGCCAACCGCAAAACGATGGCTGCCCAAGAAGTGTGAGGAGGAGGATCGGATGAAAACAAAAACATTGCGCCGCCTTTTTTCCATGCTTGCGGCACTGGTGATGGGGCTATCCCTGCTCACCGGATGCAGCGAAAAAAATGCGGAACGAACACAGGAGCAGGAAGACGCTCAGACTATTCAGGTGTATCTGTGGAGCACCAGCCTGTACGAAAACTATGCGCCCTATGTTCAGGCGCAGCTGCCGGACGTGAACATTGAGTTCATCGTCGGCAACAACGATCTGGATTTTTACAAGTTTTTGCAGCAAAACGGCGGTCTGCCGGATATCATCACCTGCTGCCGGTTCTCGCTGCACGATGCGGCACCGTTGAAGGACAGCCTGATGAACCTTGCCATGACCAATGAGGCGGGCGCTGTGTACAACACCTACCTCAACAGCTTCAAAAACGAGGATGGCAGCGTGAACTGGCTGCCGGTGTGCGCGGATGCCCACGGCTTTGTGGTCAACCGCAGCCTTTTTGAGCAGTACGATATTCCCCTGCCCACCGATTACGCAAGCTTTGTAGCGGCCTGTCAGGCTTTTGAAAAGGTAGGCATCCGCGGCTTTACCTCCGATTATACCTACGACTACACCTGCATGGAAACGCTGCAGGGACTTTCCGCCGCCGCGCTTAAGAGCACGGAAGGGCGCAAATGGCGCACCGCCTACAGCGATCCCGCCGGCACCGCCCATGTCGGGCTGGATGATACCGTCTGGCCGGGCGTCTTTGCGCGTATGGAGCAGTTCATCCGGGACACCGGTCTTACGGCGGCGGACTTAGAGCTGAATTACGACGCCGTGACCGGAATGTTCGGCAAAGGGGAGCTTGCCATGTACTTTGGCAGCTCCGCCGGCGTACAGATGTTCCGGGAGCAAGGCATCGACGCGACCTTTTTGCCGTTCTTCAACCAGAACGGCGAAAAATGGCTGATGACCACCCCCTACTTCCAGGTGGCGCTGAACCGCGACCTGGAGCAGGACGCCGCCCGGCGCGAAAAGGCAATGCAGGTCCTGCACGTCATGCTGTCGGAGGGGGCGCAGGAGCAGATCCTCGCGGACGGGCAGGATCTTTTGAGCTACAGCCAGAATGTCAGCTACCACCTGACCGACACCATGAAGGACGTGCGCTCGGTGGTGGAAGAAAACCACATGTTCATCCGCATCGCCTCCGACGATTTCTTTGCCATCTCCCAGGATATGGTTTCAAAGATGATTGCGGGCGAATATGACGCCGGGCAGGCCTACCGTGCGTTCAACGCCCGCCTTCTGACAGAGGAACCGTCCGACACAAGCGACGTTGTGCTGACCAGTGAAACCGCCTATTCCAACGTGTTCCACAAAAACGGCGGCAATGCGCTTTCTCGTTACTCAACTGAGTTATAGCAGCTTGAA
>ENA-OPCT01000920-OPCT01000920.1-human-gut-metagenome-genome-assembly--contig:-NODE-920-length-13753-cov-2.864433_pt1 | contig 13753 bp, 14 predicted proteins | sample MGYA00241572_ERZ501495 | MGnify/ENA primary metagenome ERZ501495 (study PRJEB25962, sample SAMEA2042580) | human gut metagenome | biome: human gut; feature: human-associated habitat; material: faeces... | reverse complement strand
GCATCGGCGTCGGCACGGGGAGTCGAGACCCTGATTATGGGCGAGAGTCCGCTGGTTGTCCTGTTCATTCTGAGACGAGTGCATCCCTGGGTCATCGGCCGACACGAAGGCAAAGCCGCCGTTGATGGCCAAATAGGAAAAAGTGAACAGCGGATCCGCAGCAACGTTGACACCGACCATCTTCATAGCCGCAAAAGAGCGGACGCCAGACATAGAAGCACCGATGGACGCTTCCATGGCGACTTTTTCATTAGGCGCCCATTCGGCATACATACCATCATATTTCGCGACATTCTCCAAGATTTCCGTACTCGGCGTCCCGGGATAAGCCGAAGCAAAGGAAACGCCGGCTTCATATAAGCCTCCGGCAATGGCTTCATCGCCGGTCAATAACTTTTTCATAGTCCCTACCTCCTCTATACGTCTATTTCTGTAAGGGTTCTTTCACTAATTTATATGCAATATCTATGCCAATAACAAAATGGCGTAATCTGGCCATAAATCAGACGAAAGCCGCTGACGTTGTTCTCTTTAATGTTAAATTTTCTTTACATCCTTTACATTTTCTGGTATTTCGCTATGGTGGAAGGAGAACCCAAGGAGGGATACGTATGGATAAAATCGCTTTTTTAGTGGCCGATGAGCTGATGCAGCAGTCTGTTGCCACCATCATTCAGACTTATAATGAAAAATTAACCCAACACTCTTTCCGCATCAAAATAGAAATCATCGATTTTCCCCGTCTCATCGACACCATCCCCATCCTCTGCCTGTTCAGTTCGACGAACGATGCCTTATATACGCTCCGTTCCATTGCGCCGAAATATAAGAAGATCCATTTGCTCCTCAACGAAAACTTCATGTTCAACAAAGACGCCTGCCCGGAAGAGCTGCGTAAAAAAATCGTCTGCCGATCTATTCCATCCGCCCCAGTGAATCGACGATGCTCTCGGTCCTGCTCTACGCGCAAGAACTCCTGGTCTTCCAAAAAAAGGACAGCCAGCAGCTGTCCATGATGTCTTCCATCTTATCGCACGTTACAGATGGCATCATCCTCTATGCCAAAGGCGGCGCTATTTACCATATCAATAAACGGGCCGCGTCCTTTCTGGGCATCCCGGAGACGACGCAGAACATGCGGGATGTATTCCCCAATTGGAAAGAAGGGAAAAAGCCATCGTTCCAGGAAACGATCCTCCACCGGCCGCCGTATACGCTCGTCGCCAATTCCGATTATTTCCTTACGGACAGTGCGGCACAATATATCATGACTATCCGCGACGTGACGGAATTGCAGCGATTGGAAAAAAACATCCGCTACAAATTGTCCAAGACAGGTATGACGGCGGCTCACCATTTTGAGGACAAATACCCTGCGCCTGAGCCTGCCATCTCTGAACGACCGGCCTGATGATGTTCTCTACTTATTCTCGTACTTCCTGCAAAGCTTCCGCCATCGCCAAGTTTCCCTTCCCAAAATATTAAAAAAAGCCCTCATCCAGCATGACTGGTGGGGCAATATCCGCGAACTGCACAGTGTTGCCTTGCGTTATTACATCTTCGGCGACACCCTGAATGGGGCTTATGATTCATTATTTGACATCCCCGACGAAAACCGGAAGGAAAGTCTCCTCGATACAGCATCGCTCCAGCTGGACATGAAGCACCTGGAAAAGACGATCCAGCAGATACTCATCGGAGAGCTGCAAGAAAAAGACTATAGCCAGAAGGATATCGCCAAATTGCTCAACATATCACGCCAGACAATTTTCAATAAGATGCACTAATAACGCCTCGCCTACAACCGGCGGATACGGCTGTTGGGGATATTCAGCTTCTGCCGGAGTTTGGTTACTGTCCGCCGGGCCACGGAAATCCGGTCCGACAAAGCCAGGCACTCAGACAGGTCCTGGTCCGAATAAGGATGGCTTTTGTCTTCACTGGCGATGAGGGCGGCGATTTTCTCCATGATGACCTTATCGGACACACTGCCTTCGGTATCGGAAGGATAAGCCGTCGCTAAAAAAGATTGGAGCGGATATATCCGCCCTTCAAACAGGACATAGCGGTGGCGGCAGACGCGGCTGACCGTCGCCGTACTGAGCTGGGTGTCGGCAGCGATATCCTTCTGGCGCAGGGGCCGCAAAGACCGATGGTGCAAGAAATAGTCCTTCTGCCGGTCCATGAGGCAGGCCACGACCTGTTCGATGGAATGATGGCGGTAAGCCAGGGCTGAGGCCAAATCGGTAAAATCCCGGCGGGCTTTGCGGATGTAATCCAAGATTTCCTTGTCCCCCCGGGCGGCATACTGGTCGTATAAATCATCGCGGAAATAGACATCCGGTATGTCCTCAAGGGACCGCTGGGTCAGCTGGCCTTTGGCATCGCAGTAGATTTCTATATCGGGCCGGATATATACCTCTTCCTAGACGATCTGGCTGGCCGGCTGGAGGGACAGGCTCTTGAAAAAATCCCGGATATCCCGCAATTCCGAGTCCGACAAGCCCAGGGAAGCCTGGATTTTCTGCCACTTCCCCTGGAGAAAATCATCATAATGCTTTTCTAGCAGGGCTTCCGCCTGGCGAGGCGCCTTGCGGGCCCGCCGGGTCTGGATGAGCAGGGCTTCACGGAGATCCCTGGCGGCAATGCCCGGCGGGTCGAAGGACTGGACGAGGGCCAGTCCTTTTTCCATATCGGCCGGTCCCAACTGGTAAGCCCGCCCCAGAGAAGCTAAGTCACCCTGGAAAAACCCTTTGGCATCGAGGGAGCCGATGACCAGGCCCGCCGCCAGCATGACCGGTTTCGGCAGGGTCTGGACCCGCAGCTGAGCCATGAGCTTCGCTTCCAGGGAGGCGCCGTGATTGTGCACATTCTCGATAGCTTTACGGCCCTTTTCTTCGTCGGCCCGGACATCATGATAGCAGATGTCCATCAAGGGGTTAGCCGTCACTTTTTCCTGCAAGAAATCTACCAAATCCTGGCCATGGAGGGCCAGCATCTGGATGGTCAATCGCTGGACCTGCAGTATTTTCGCTTTTTGTTCGAGTTTCAAGGATAAATTCGACATAAGGCCCCTCTTTCCATTCATGGCTTACTTTTTCACCATAGCTTCCAAGATGCGCCGCGCTTCGTCCGGTTCATGGTCCTTGATGATGCGGCTCACCGTATCATAGCCCAAAGCGCCGATGTAGGCCGCTCCGAAGGCGGCAGATGCCTTCAAATGCTGCTGGCACCGGTCTTCCCGTACTTCCAGGCCTTCGACACAGGCCGTCTGGAAGATGCGTACCGACCGGATCAGGAGCTGCAGGCTTTCCAGGAGGCAGTCGGCGATGAGCGGTTCAAAGGCGTTGAGTTCAAATTCGCCGTGGGCAGCGGCCATGGCGATGGCGCTGTCGTCAGCCATTACTTTCATGGCACACTGCATGACCATTTCCGGGATGACCGGATTGACCTTGCCGGGCATGATGGAACTGCCCTGCTGACGGGCAGGTAGGCGGATTTCACCGATGCCGCCGTGAGGGCCAGAATTCATGAGGCGCAAGTCATTGGCAATTTTCATCAAGTTGACGGCCAGGGCCTTGAGCAGGCCCGACACTTCAACGAAGACATCGTTGTTCTGGGTCAGGTCGACAGGGTATTCTACCGCAGCCAGGCCGATGCCCGTCAAACGACGCAATTCCTCAATGACTTCATAGCGGTACTGCCGCGACGCCGTATCAGACGTACCGATAGCCGTGCCGCCGAGGTTGACCATGCGCAAACGTTCCTCGATTTTATACAAACGCCAGCGGTCACGGGACAAGGCTTGGGCATAAGCACCAAATTCTTCGCCTGCCGTCATGGGAACGGCATCCATGAGCTCCGTCCGCCCCAATTTATACGTTTTTTCATAGGCCTGCTCTTTATGCTGGAAGGCTTCCTGCAAGTCGGCACAAGCCTGGCTCAGTTCCCGCAGCTTGCGGATAGCGGCAATCCGCAGAGCCGTCGGATAGACGTCATTTGTCGACTGGCCGCGGTTGACGTCGTCCAAGGGATGGATGACGTCGTACTGTCCAGGCCGTTTCCCCAGTTTCAGCAAAGCTGCATTGGCAATGACTTCATTGACGTTCATATTCGTCGACGTACCGGCGCCGCCTTGAAGGGCTTCGGTTACAAAAGCATCGTCATACTGACCGGCCAAGATAGCGTCGCAAGCTGCGGCGATGGCCTGATAAATCCCGTCTTCACGGACACCGAGGCGGGCATAGGTCAGGGCAGCGGCTTTTTTGACCGTCACCATGGCATAAATGAGTTCTAGTGCCGTCCGCTTGTGGCCTAAAGAGAAATTTTCCAGGGCCCTGGCCGTATTGATGCCGTACATCGTCCCTTCCGGCAATTCCACTTCACCCAGTACATCACGTTCGATGCGCGTGTGTTCCATCCGAATCCCTCCAAAGCGGGCGCCCCCTCTACGGCGGTCCATTTCAGCAACCGTCTTGCCATTCCTTACAGTCATGACCTGACGGGCTGAAAAGGCACGTGGTCGCCCCTACAAACTACAAACTATTTTACACCAGCGACTGCAAGTACGGGAAGACGCTGAGGCTGCGTTTCAGGATGCCCTGCATGTAGGCGATGGCGATGCCGTAGTTGGTAATGGGCACGGCCTGGTCAGCGGCGCACTTCATGCGGTATTGGACTTCCCGGCCGTTGAGCATACAACCGCCGCAGTGGATGACCAAGGCATACGGCGACAAGTCTTCCGGGAAATCGCGGCCGCTGGCCGTTTCGATGCGGATATCCTTATGAGTATAATTGCGCAGCCAGCGGGGGATCTTGACCGTGCCGATGTCGTCGCACTGGCGATGATGGGTACAGCCTTCGGCAATGAGGACCGTGTCGCCGTCTTGCAGCTTTTCCAGGGCCGTGACGCCGCGGACGGCCGTTTCCAACAAGCCCTTGTGCCGGGCCATGAGGATGGAGAACGACGTCAGGCGCACGTCCATAGGCGTATCGGCCGACACTTTGGCAAAGACCTGACTGTCCGTAATGACCAGGGCCGGCTTCTGGCCCAGACATTCCAGCGTATGGCGCAGTTCATATTCCTTGACGACGATAGCCGCGCTGTCGTTGTCGATGATTTCCCGGATAGTCTGCTGCTGCGGCAGGATGAGGCGCCCTTTCGGCGCTGCCGTATCGATGGGGACGACGAGGACGACGAAATCGCCGCCCTGGATGAGGTCGCTCACGATAGGCGATGCCGTTTCGACGGGCTTCAGGCGGGCCAGGCGCTCTTTGAGTTCGTGGATGCCTTCTCCCTTCAAGGCGCTGACGTAGATTTCATGGTCCTGCGCCTTGAAGGGCTGGTCCAGCAGGTCCGCCTTATTATAGACGATGAGGTAAGGCAGGTTCTTGTCCCGGATGAGAGCCAGGACTTCGTCGTCAGCCGGCGACCTTCCTTCCGCAGCATCGATGATGACGACGGCTATATCCGTCTTGTTGAGGACCTGCTTCGTCCGGCGCACCCGTTCCTCGCCCAGGGCCCCGACATCGTCGAAGCCCGGCGTGTCGATGATGACCACCGGCCCCAGGGGCAGGAGTTCCATAGCCTTGTAGACCGGGTCCGTCGTCGTCCCTTTCGTCGCCGATACGATAGACAGGTCCTGGCCGGTCACGGCGTTGACGACACTCGATTTCCCGGCATTGCGGCGGCCAAAGAAACCGATATGGACCCGTTCGCCTGATGGCGTATCATTCATTCCCATAACATCGTCCCCTTCCTAGGCCTGAAGCAGTTTCCGGGCCAAGTCCTGATAAATCTGGCTGACCGCCAGGTCCGGATTGCCTTCGACGACGGTCATGCCCTTATTTTCATAATACTGGATATCCTTGCTCCGGGGAATGTCGGCTACGATAGGCAGGCCGTGTTCGTCTGCGAAGGCCTTGACCAGTTCGTATTCGTCGTCGACATTGCGGCGGTTGAGGATGATGCCCTTGACCTGGGCATAGCCGCGGCTCTTGAAATTCTCGACGGCCTTGATGATGTTGGCCGCTGCATAGAGGGCCATCTTTTCGCCGGACGTGACGATAAAGATTTCATCGGCATAACCATCGCGGATAGGCGCGGAGAAACCGCCACAGACGACGTCACCCAGGACATCATACAAGACGACGTCAGGCTGGAGCTTCTGGAAGACTTCCTGTTCGTCCATGAGGTCGAAGGTGGCAATGATGCCCCGGCCGGCACATCCCAGCCCCGGCGTAGGTCCGCCCGTTTCGATGCAGAAGACGCCGCCGAAGCCTTCTTTGCCGATGTGCTCGAAGTCCGGTCCTTCCGTATATTTCCGATAGTAATCCATGACCGGCATGACCGGTTTACCGTGCAAGAGGTTCAGCGTCGAATCGGCCTTAGGGTCGCAGCCGACTTGGACGACTTTTTTCCCCATCATGGACAGAGCCGCCGATAAGTTTGCCGTCGTCGTCGACTTGCCGATGCCGCCTTTCCCATAAATCGCAAATTTTCTCATACGTCTTCCTCCTCAAGTCAACTTCTCTTTCATCCATGCCGTAAAGGACGGCCCGACGAAGATTGGCATGTCAGCGTGGTAATGACGGCCGGAATAGGCTTCATGGGGCATGGAAACGAATTTTTCCTTTTCGTCCGGCAAGAGCCGGGCATAAATCGGGTCGGCAATGACCCGGCGGGCTTTGTGACATTCCTGACGGATGACGTCTTCCACACTGGCCACTTCGACCTGTTCCAGGAGCCACCGCGGCGCATCGGCCAGAGGGCAGAGCAGGCGGACGTCGGAAAGGCCCATTTCCTGCTGGAGGAAAGTCTTCATCGACAGCAGGTAGACCGGTTCACCGATGACCAGGACGTCGCACGGCGTATCGTCGTAGGCCTGTTCCGTCTTCCAGGCGTTGAGGTCGGCCAGGGCATACTGGGCTCTAATATATTTTTCTTGTCCTGTAAACCCCGTGAGATACGACGAATCGCAGTTCCGCAGAGCTTCCAGCCAATCCGCCGTCCCCTTTTCGCCCATGGGGATGCCTACGACATACGGGATGCCGTAGGTGTCGCGCAGGTATTGGGCCAGGTAGAAGGCCGTCGACGACAGGACGACGTTGACGTCGGCATTGGCAGCCGTCGCCAGCTGGTCCAGCGTGTCCCCCATGGACCACGAACTCTGCAAGGTAAAGCCGGCATCGGTAACGATTTGCTTGAGCGTCGTCGCATTACCGACGACGGAAAAGTCCAATGGCGTCAGCCCCAGGAGATTGACCCGCTTTGCCGGTCGCTGCGGTGCCTTTTCCGGCGCCTTGACAAAGGTCTTGGCCAGCCAGACATAGGCACCGCCGGCTCCGGGCAGATAGCTGTGGATGCCGTCGGTCCGGAAACCCAGCGTCGGCAGGCCCGTCCGGGCCGCAACCAGGCGCTCGATAGCCTTGAAGTCCGTGCCGATGGCGTTCGGCATGGGACTGCCGCCGATGGCGACAAAGCGGGGATGGGCCGCTTCCACGGCTTCAGCGATATCGTCGACGAGGCGCTGGTCATTGCCCTGGATGGTATCGATTTCATTGAGGCCGGAAATATAGACCATGCTCGGCGTATCGTACCACCGCGGTTCGTCGTGCGTATCATATGTCGAATTGCAGCCTGATGCATCGTGCATGACGATGAGGCCGCCTAACTCAAAGAGCGACGACGCAATGCCGAACATGTCGACAGCATACGTCGATAAGACGCGTTGTGCTTGTTTCAACCGTGACACCCCCAAGCTTTGATTTGAATGATATCCCGCATCTTGGGATTTTCGGCTTCGTCAGCCCGACCGATCCAATCGAGGAGCTTGAGTAGGCCGACATAGCCATAGAGGCCGCTGTTTTCAATCAGATTGACGAAGTACTTCGTATCGGTAAAATACGCCGCCATCTGGCCGATGGCCAGGACTTTCCCATACTTTCGGCTATCGTCGCGCGGCAGGAGACGGCGCTTGAAATGCATCGTCGAACGCAGGGACAGGTCCGGATAGTGGTCCTGCAGGAACTGGAAGGTATCCTTTTCGTCCAGCGAAATGGCATCGAGATAGACGGCATAGACATTGAAGCCGTGAATCAAGAGAAACTTGGCCAATCCCAGGGGCCGCGGCGTCGCCGTATAGTCGATAGCGATGTGCGTGTCGCCGACTCGTTCCTTCAGAGCCCTTACTTTTTCTTCGACAGCCCGTTCATAGGCGTCGCAGTCCGGCAGGTCAAGGCCCAGGATTTGGGCTGCCTGCTGCAGGTTGCGGCGCAAAGTTTCATAGTCATAGGCATAAGGCAGATACAGGGCCTGCTGATCCAGTCGCTTTTCCATGTCCTTGGCGGCAGGGCCGGCATTTTCCAGGAAATAGATATTCGCCTGCGATTCGCCCATGGCCTTGTATTCTTCATAGGTCTTGCAGGCTGCGAAATCGTGGATAGCGTAGCCCCCCTGGCGGAGCATGACCGTCAATTCATTGTCTTCGTCGACGGGATAGTAATTGACGACATAGTTGACAGCCTTCTGTTTCGGCAGGGGCTGGACAGCCCGCACGAGCTGGCGCCGACCGAGGATATCCGGCGTAAAGCGCCGCTGCAGAGTCGGAATCATGTAGCCGTCGATGAAATCGATGTCGGGATATTTCTGACGCAGCGTATCGTAGACGACGTGCAAGTCGATGTGCAGGAAATGCTGCATACAGCTGGTAAAGCCTTCGACGCACTTCGGACGTTCGGGCATATCGTCGATGATATGGGAAATGCCATCGATCATCATCTCTTCCAGATTGCCTTTGATCAGGTTTTCATTGGTCAAGGTGACCATGGAGAAACGGCCGGCACCGTCCGGGACTTCATCGGCCGACAAGACGACACCGTGAAGGCAGCAGGCGCAGCAGACGTAGATTTCGTGACAACCGGGGATGAGCATGGGCGAATGGGCGATGGTCCAGTGGCCCCGGGCCGGCGAAGCATATTGCAAGCCGATATGGAACGGCTTGGGGAACGATGCCTGGCCGATGGCGATTTCAGCTCCGTCCGGCGTGACGTGATACCGCGGCACCTGGGGTGGATGGATTTCATTTTCGTAAATCATGCTCTCCCTCCTCCTCAGCAGATGCGCGGCAGCAGTTCACCGCCCGGCGGCGGCAGCAGCGTTTCCGCGCCGATTTCCGTACGCATGATGACCCGGCCCGGCTGGTCGGCTGTGACTTCGCCGATGATGGCCGCATCTTTCGAATATTTGCCCTGACGCAGGGTGGCGACAATATCGCCGGCAACGGCTTTAGGCGCAAAGATGACCAAACGGCCTTCACAGGCCAGGTAAAGCGGTTCCAAACCGAGCATGCCGCAGACGCCGCGGACGGCCGGATCGACGGGGATAGCCTGGCTGTCCAAATGGATGCCGACATGGCTCTGGCCGGCGATTTCGTAGAGGACCGTGCCAACGCCGCCGCGAGTCGCATCACGGATGACGTGAATGTCCTTGGTCGTATCCAGCATGGCTTCGACAGTCCCCCACAGGGGCGCACAGTCACTGGTCACGTCGGCGTCGATGCCGAACTGGTTGCGGGCCAGGAGAATCGTGCAGCCGTGACGGCCGACGTCGCCGCTGACGATGACGGCATCCCCAGGCCGGGCCAGAGTTCCCGACGTATGGACGCCGTCGACGATCTGGCCGATCCCCGTCGTCGTAATGAACAGGTGGTCGACCTGGCCTTTACCGGCGACTTTCGTATCGCCGGCGACGATGCGCACGCCGGCTTCGGCAGCCGTCTTGGCCATGGCCGCAGCGTATTCTTCGACTTTGGCCAGGGGGAAGCCTTCTTCGATGACGAAGGCACACGACAGATATAAGGGCTTGGCGCCCATGCAGGACAAGTCGTTGACGGTCCCGCAGATGCTCAGTTTACCGATATTGCCACCTGGAAATTCCGGCGGCGAGACGATGAAGCCATCCGTCGTGAAAGCCAGGTTAGCCCCGCCGATGGGCAGGACAGCGGCGTCGTCACCGGTGAACTGGGGATTGGAAAAATGCGCTTTAAAGACACGGTCGATGAGTTCGGCAGTCTGTTTACCGCCGGCACCGTGGGCTAAGGTAATGACATCACTCATGTAAATTGCCTCCATATAAATAATAAGCCGAGCAGGCCCCTTCATGGGAAACCATGCAGGCTCCTACAGGATGTTCCGGCGTGCAGACCTTGCCGAAGAGCGGGCACTGGGGCGGCTTGCACTGACCTTTCAGGATGTCGCCGCAGCGGCAGGCCGGGTTGGCGCGACCGTCCATATCGGGTACGCCGTATTTCTTGCGGGCGTCACAGACAGCGAAAGCGGGCCGCAGCTGCTGACCCGACTGGGGGATGACGCCTAAGCCGCGCCATTCCGAATCGCACGGTTCCATGACTTCTTTCATGAGGGCCTGTGCTGCCGGGCTGCCTTCGGCTTTGACGACGCGGGGATAGCAGTTCTTGAAGAACGGTTTCCCCTGGGGGAACTTGGCCAGGATGACGGCAAAGGCCGTGAGCAGTTCCTTGGCCGTAAAACCGGCGACGACACCGGATACGCCTTCTTTCAGCATGGCTTCGCCGTCACCGGTCCCCATGACGGCGTCGACATGGCCGGGATAGAGGAAGGCATCGGCGCTGTCTTTCATCGCTTCATAGGCCATGGGCATGGTCTTATTGGCCGTGAGCAGGGAGAAATTCGTCATCCCGTCGGCGACGGCCTGTTTGACGGCCAGGCACGACGGCGGTGTCGTCGTTTCAAAGCCGACGGACAAGAAGACGACGTCTTCATCCGGGTGCGCCTTGGCATAGTCGTAGGCATCGAGGGGCGAATAGACGATCTCCACATGAGCCCCCTCACTGCGGGCGTCAGCCAGGCTCATCGTACTGCCGGGGACGCGGACGAGGTCGCCAAAGGTGCAGATGGTGACGCCTTTTTCCAGAGCCAGCCAGATAGCCTGGTCGATATAGCCGACCGGCGTGACGCAGACCGGGCAGCCCGGTCCGGAAATGACGTCGACCTGGGACGGCAGGATCTGGCGGATGCCTTGTCGGAAGATTTCATGGGTGTGGGTCCCGCAGACTTCCATGATGCGGATTTTCGGCCCGTCATAACTGCGGATGATATCCAGGGCCGTCCGCTTCTTTGCTTCTGCCATCAGTCCAGTTCCTCCAGGATATCGTCGGTTTCGTCGGCATCATTATTGGTAATCTTGGCAATAGCCATGCCGGCGTGGACCATGACGTAATCGCCAGGATCCAGTTCATCAATAAGGGCTGCCGATACTTCCCGTTTGGCTCCGGAAGCATCGACGAGGGCCATTCCATTCTGTATTTTCATAACACGTGCCGGTAATCCTACACACATGATAATTCCTCCTTTTATATCATCGAACATGTATAACGTGTACATCATTGTTCCAAGCGGGCCGCCCTTTGGGACGGCCCCTACGCGATGGCCTGCGCATGTATTTATAATGCATACATCATTGTCCAGGCGGGCCGCCCTTTGGGACGGCCCCTACATATATGCGGCGTAAACGGCCTGTCCTAAGGCGATGCCGCCGTCGTTGGGCGGGACCGTACTGTGCTTCAGGACGGTGAAGCCCAGCTGCTGCAGGGTCTGGTCACAAAGGCGCAGGAGCAGACGGTTCTGGAAGACGCCGCCGCTCAGGGCGGCCGTCGTCAGGCCCGTTTCCTCGCGGACAGCCAGGCAGGCACCGGCGATCATAGCCGCCAGGTCCCGATGGAAGACATAGGCCAGCTGGCCCGTATTCCCTCCAGCCAGGCGTTCTTCCAGAAAACGCTGGACCAGGGCCCCGGTCGGCAAGAGCAGGCGCTCTTTATCGTGGAGCGGTGCCATGGGCTGCACGGCCGGCTGAGGGTGTTCTTTTTCCCAGGTCTCCGCCGCAAACTGCAGGGCCACCGGGTCGCCCTCCCGGGGGCTGACATGGTTGTAGCCGCCGCCCGGCACCACCAGCACCAAAGGCCGCTGCTTCACGGCGGGCATGGCGTCCAGCGACGCCCGCAGGGAAACCGTCAGCACACCGCCGCCTGCAAGTTCCAGCTCTATCTGCTGCATCCTTCATCCTCCTTATAAACAGGTCTGTCATTCCGGCCCATTATACGGCTTTGGCGCAGGAAAGTAAAGGCGGCTTTGGCCCCGAATGGAAAGTTTTTTGAACTTTTTATGAAACCCCTTGATTTTTGTCTCTCAGCGGTGTATATTAGCACTCGAAAGTTGTGAGTGCTAAGTTTTCACGAGTGATTTTCCGCTCCGTGTGCCGGCACTCTCGACAGGCAGATCCTGATGCGACACGCGCCCGGGCAGTTCCGCCGCCGGGACGCTAAAATCTGATAAAAAGAGGTTTTGTATTATGGCGAAAAAAGAATTTCAGGCCGAGAGCAAAAAGCTGATGGACATGATGATCAACTCCATCTACACCAACAAGGAAATTTTCCTGCGCGAGCTGATCTCCAACGCTTCGGACGCCATCGACAAGCTGTATTATAAGAGCCTGACCGACACTTCTGTCGGCATGAACAAAGGCGATTTCCGCATTCTGCTCACCCGCGACAAGGACAGCCGCACCCTGACCATCTCCGATAACGGCATCGGCATGACCCGGGAAGAGCTGGAGCAGAACCTCGGCACCATCGCCCACTCCGGCTCCTTCGACTTCAAGAAGGACAACCAGGACGAGAACATCGACATCATCGGTCAGTTCGGTGTCGGCTTCTACTCTGCCTTCATGGTGGCCGACAAAGTGACGGTCATCTCCAAGGCTTACGGCTCCGACGAGGCCTGGCAGTGGGAGTCCAGCGGTGCTGACGGCTATGAGCTTGAGCCTGCTGAGAAGGAGACTGCCGGTACCGACATCATCCTCCACATCAAGCCTGACACGGAGACCGACAACTACGACAACTTCCTCGACGAGTACGGCATCGTGGCCATCGTCAAGAAGTACAGCGACTATGTGCGCTACCCCATCCAGATGGAGCGGGAGAAGAGCCGTCAGAAGCCCGAACCCGACCCCAAGCCCGACGACTACAAGCCCGAGTGGGAGACCTACACCGAGCTGGAAACTCTGAACAGCATGGTGCCTATCTGGAAGAAGCAGAAGAGCGAAGTCACCGACGAGGAGTATGCAAACTTCTACAAGGATAAGTTCAGCGACTACGCCGACCCCGCCCGCGTCATCGTGAGCCGCACCGAGGGTACTGCAAACTATAACGCCCTGCTCTTCGTGCCCAGCCACCGCCCCTATGACTTCTACACCAAGGACTACGAAAAGGGTCTGGCTCTGTACTCCAACGGTGTGTTGATTATGGACAAGTGTGCCGATCTGCTGCCCGATTACTTTAGCTTCGTTCGCGGCCTGGTTGACTCGGCCGACCTGTCGCTGAACATTTCCCGTGAGCTGCTTCAGCATGACCGTCACCTCAAGCTCATCGCAGGTGCGCTCGAAAAGAAGATCAAGAACGAGCTTGCATCTATGATGAAGAACAAGCGCGAGGACTACGAAAAGTTCTTCCAGGCCTTTGGCTTGCAGCTCAAGTACGGTGCATACATGGACTATGGCATGCACAAGGACCTGCTCCAGGATCTTCTGATGTATCATACTGCGGATTCCGATAAAATGCTGTCTCTGGCAGAGTACACCGAGCAGATGAAAGAAGATCAGAAGTATATTTATTACGCATGCGGCGAAACCAAGGCAAAGATCGAGCTGCTGCCGCAGATG
>ENA-OPCT01000899-OPCT01000899.1-human-gut-metagenome-genome-assembly--contig:-NODE-899-length-14054-cov-3.195228_pt1 | contig 14054 bp, 15 predicted proteins | sample MGYA00241572_ERZ501495 | MGnify/ENA primary metagenome ERZ501495 (study PRJEB25962, sample SAMEA2042580) | human gut metagenome | biome: human gut; feature: human-associated habitat; material: faeces... | reverse complement strand
CTTATAGTATTTATATATAATATATTATAATTATAAAACTTCCTGTACGGGTGAGGGGGATAGAACCGCTGTTTTATCTGTACCATCTGTATCTTAGGCGTAGATGTATTCCCTATAATGCATTTGAAAAATGGTATAAGAAACCGTTACACTTTGGAGTCTGTATTACTATGAGAGGGGATCAGACCATTTACAAATTCAAAAGTTATTATAATATGATCATCGTCAGAAGGAATGAATACAAGGTCAGGATAAAGTTTTTGTATTAGCTATTAATAAATTTTTAAGAATTATAGATTTAGAAACAAGGCATAACCTATAGTAAGCATTATGGGTTAAAGACTATTGCCATAGTTTTTGGATGTTTACCAATGAGGTGTAATATAAGATAGTAAAATGGACATTAAACAGTTATTTATAGACTATTTGAATAATAATGGTTGGAATTATGATGAAATCTCAGCATTTAAGAATTTTAAGAGATTCTTTTGGCAAATAAATTGGTTAAAAACACTGTATTATAATTTTAAATGGGTCAAATTCTCCGATGCAATAAAGCTACCCATTATTATAGGATATAATGTTCGGATAAGGCAAACAGGAAAAATAACATTTAAAAATAAGCCGATACCAGCTCAGATATCAATAGGTGTAGAACGGATAAATGGTTGGGAAGATAGTTCTCAGAGAACTTTTTTTACAAATTTAGGTGAGCTTTGTCTTCATGGACGTGTGAAATGCCATCCTGGAGCTAAGTTGGTGATACAGCCAAAGGCTGTTTTAGAATTAGGTAATAGGGTGGGTTTTGGCGCAAATACAAAAGTGATTTGCGCAAAGTCTATTACTATTGGAAATAATGTTAGATTCTCTTGGGAATGTCAGATCTTTGATACCGACTTTCATTTTCTTAAGAAAGTTAGTACAGGAAAAGTGTATAAGCGAATAAAGCCTGTAATAATAGGGAATAATGTTTTTATAGGTAATAGATGTAGTATATCTAAAGGAACGATTATACCAGATGGTTCTACTATATCATGTTGTAGTAAAGCCGAAGGTGATTATTCCGGTGAAGGAGAATTTCTATTGATAAAAGGGAATCCAGGCTCGGTCGTTACAAAAGGTTTTATTTTTGGAAGTTCTTGGTTACCTGAAGAAGAAAAAGAAATAGCAAGTCAACTTGAAGGGTAAGATGTCAAATGAGGAAGTAAAACAATCATTAGCAAGTAATACCATTTGGAATGCTTTGGAACGTTTTTCCATGTTAGGTATTCAATTGGTATGTACATTTGTATTAGCTAGGTTTCTGCAACCATCAGATTTTGGGCTGGTAGGAATGTTAGTCGTGTTTACATTGATTTCTAATACATTGATTGATTCGGGGTTTGGTCAAACAATTATACGAGAGAAAGAAGTAGAACAAAAAGATTTATCTACAGTATTTTATTTCAATCTTTTTATTGCGATAATATTATATATTGTCCTTTATTTTTTATCGCCATATATTGCCGCATTCTATCATCAGGAGATATTAAATGATATCTGTAAAGTTACGTTTCTTGTTATACCTTTTAATGCCTTATGCTTGGTTCCTCAAACCCTTTTGGCAAAGCAACTACAATTCAAAAAGATATTTATTGTTACATTTTTTTCAGCATTGTTTTCGTGTTTAATAGCAGTCATTATAGCTTTTAAGACGAGAAATGTTTGGGCATTAGTCTTTCAGAATGTTTTGCAATATGCCATAAAGGCAATAGTATTGATGTTGATTATAAAATGGAAACCGACTCTTGATTTTTCATTTCAAACGTTGAGGAAGTATTTTGCATTTTCATCAAATCTTCTTATATCAGGCTTGATAGGAAATATATTTAGCAATATATATAGCATACTTATTGGTCGTTTTTATACGGCTTCTGATTTGGGATTCTATATGCAGGCTGATAGAATAAAGAATGTGTTGACGACGAGTACAACGTCTGTAGTACAGAATGTATCATATCCAATCTTATCGAAAATAAACAATAGTGATGGGGATATCGTCATAGCCTATAAAAAGATAATAAAGATATCGATCATATTTGTGGGTTTTATAATGTCTTTATTGATGGGGGTTAGTGAAGATGTTTGTGAAATATTTATGGGGGATAAAGTTTGGCGTATTTCAGGACAATATTTATTCTTGTTAGGCGTTAGTGGTATTTTATATCCTTTTCATTCTATAAATCAAAATATTCTATTGGTAAAAGGAGAAGGTTTTGCAATTTTAAAATTGGAAATAATACGCCGAACTTTAATGTTATTAATATTAGCTGTTACTGTAAATTTTGATATAATCATTTTTGTTGGTGGAACGGCTGTTTACTCCTTTTTGCTATTATTTATTAATCTGTATTATTGTGGAAAACCAATCAACTATGGAGTCTTTCAGCAGCTTAAAGATACGATGCCTATATTTTTTCGGTTAGCCATTATGGTTATTACGGCATTGATTACTTCCTATTTTGTTCAAAATTTGTATATCATATTAAGGGTAATAATAGTATTATGTCTTTCTGCTTCTGTAGGAATTATCTTATTTAGTAGAGATTCTGCATTTAGAGAAACAATATGTTTGTTTAAGAAAATCTTGTGGAAGCATTAAATTTTAGAATGATGAAAAAAGACAGAAATGTATATTTAGATGTTTTGAAAGGGACCAGATGCTATTTGTGATTTTTGGTTATGTAGTTCAGGAAACACGTTCTGATTGGCGGGAAAGTACTCTTTGGATTGTCATGTTTCATATGCCATTGTTTATGATAATAAGTGGTTATTTATAATTCAGATATTTTCATTTCTGATTATTTAAGTGTATGGCTTAATTCTGTGCTGTTAAAGCGTCCCCTTATAACATATTTATATGATGATTTTATGATACAAATGCTTGTTAATATTTCGGCTTCATTTATTATTGGTTTCTTATTGTTTTCACCAAATTATGTGAACCTTCCTTTTCCTTTTAACAGTTTTGAGCTAATGTTGGTTTCCTTTTGTGTCTTTTATAGGAAGCATTTAAACTTTGATTTCTATCGCTGGAAAGGAATAGTAATTATTGGTATACTTTTTATCTTATTATTTATCCGAGGGATAGAGTGGAATAATGCAAATGATTTTAGTGAAATATATAGGATGTCACGAGCATGGATGCTAATAGTACTATTTGCCTACATCTTCTACAAGTCAGATTTGCTTAATTCCAATTTTATTTATTGGACAGCTTTCGGATCTGTTTTTGGTGGTATTATGATGGGGATTCATGGATTAAAAATAATTGAAATAGATAATACTACGACATATCTCTGTCCGAATATAATTGCAATACCATTTTTTGTTTATCTTAGTTTTGGAAAAAGTAATCTTTTAAAGCTTATTAGTTTTGGTGCAATCTTCACAATGGGAGCTTTGTCACAGACAAGAGGTATCATTTTATATTGCATATTATCATACGTTATATCCTATTATGTATATGTTAAGGCGCATAAAAAGAATTTATTAAATAAATACATATTATTCATTTTTATTGGCTTTTTGTCTCTTTATATCGTATATCAAAGAGCTGAAGATAAGGTTTCTGAGCTTTCTCCATATCTGTATTACCGTTTGTATGACAAGGTGGAAAATGCCGGCTCTACCGGAGAAGATCAAAAACGAATAAATGCTTATATGCATTATGTAGACAATGTTGAAGATTATTTTTTGCCACATGGCTTTTATCTCAGACGTGGTGCTTTAGAATGGAATAATGCTAGAGCACGTGGTGTCAATGATTCCGGCATATTAGATCTTATTCATACTTATGGATGGATTCTATTAGGTTGTATAGTATATTATTTTTTATCATATCTGAAAAGTTTAATCCGTTTGTTAGGTAGAAATGAATATATTAATGTTTTGTTTGCCGTATCCCTATTTATACCCTTTTCTTTATTGATGGGATATGCAATTTTCTCAGCTCCTTTTACAGCTTGTTTTTGGGGTATTTATATAGCAATGTTGTCAACATACATAAAACGTAATTATAAAAGTGGAAAAGTTTGATATTTCAGTTGTAATGGGTTCTAAAAATAGGAGGAATCTTATTAAAGCAACAATAGAAAGCATTCGTAGTAATGGATTTCGAGGTAATGTGGAAATTATAGTCGTTGATGGAGGTTCTACTGATGGAACCTGTGATTGGCTCGCAAAACAGACGGATGTTTATACGATAGTACAGCCAAACTATTCTAAACTTAACGCAAAAGGAATTAAAGTTAAAGCTCATTCGTGGGGTGAGTTTATGAATATAGGTTTTAAATCCTGTCATTCTGATTATATTTGCATGGTAAGTGATGATCTTATTTTGGCACCGGGATGTTTGCAGAAAGGGTATGACGAACTTCGCGACAGAATATCTAAAGGCGAGAAAATCGGAGGAGGTGCTTTTTATTTTAGAGAATATCCTCGTCATGATTATTATCGGATAATTAAGCTTCCCAAAGGATTTATTAATATAAATCATGGCTTTTATTATCGTCCTGCAATGGAAGAGATAGGATGGCTTGATGAGATTAATTATAATTTTTATTGTGGTGATGGAGACGTTGCCATGAGACTTAATTTCGCTGGATGGAAGACGATTGCTTTAGAAGAATGTTTTGCGGCACATCTCGTACATTTGCCTTCGAAACATAAAACGAAGCCTCAATGGTTTCTTAATGATAAAAAAATGTTTGCGGAAAAATATCCGTATCCAATAGAGGATGAAATACAAATCAATCAAATGATTCCCCTTATAGATACAACACCATTTTGTATCTATGCGATAAAGAATGTAATTGCAGGTTATTTATTACGTTATTACGATCATAGAAGACAATGAGGATACAGAAAATTATAAATGCTTTTACTACTTATTGGCATTACTGGAGGCTAATACTCTCAGGCGTTTCTATAGGAAAACATCCAAGATTTTGCGGTTCCATTGTCTTTAGACTTCACAATCCGAAAAATGTAAGCATTGGTGATAATGTTATAATTGCAGGTGGATACAATATAAATACACTTGGTGTTAAAAGAGGTTGTCAAATCCGAACTGATAATGACGCTTATTTAAGAATAGGTAAGAATAGTGGGTTGAGTGATGTAAGTATTTGGGCACAAATGGGAATTACAATTGGAGATTTTGTTACTATTGGTGCTGGAACAATAATTAATGATTCTAATAATCATTGCCTTAACTATATAGAACGTAGAAACGAGAAGGGTTGTAAACATAGAAAACTACTTAATATATCTCATAAACCGATCGTAATTGGTAATGATGTTTTTATTGGAGCTTATAGTATAATTGGAAAAGGAGTAACCATTGGTGAACGTTCCATTATTGCAGCAGGAAGTGTCGTTACAAAAGATATTCCGGCAGATGAAGTTTGGGGAGGCAATCCCGCACGTTTTATAAAAAAATTATGATACAATGAAAGTAATTGAGTTCCATGGGGGTTTGGGTAATCAACTTTTTGAATATGTTTATTTGATGTATTTAAAAAAGCAATTTCCTAGTGAACAATTCTATACATATATTAATTGTAACAGATTGAATTTACATAATGGTTTCGAACTATCAAAGTGGTTTGATATTGATTTGCCGCCTACCACTAAAAGCATTACAGCTCTATGTGTATTGTTGTTTAATACTAATCGTATATTGAGAAAACTTCGTTTGCCTTTAATAGGTGTGTCTGATGATGTTCATCTTAATGATATGAAGTTATTGCATGAAGGTTGGTATCAAAACAAACGATATTTTAAAGAAGTTGGTGCACCGACTTTTAGAAAAGATCTTGTTTTAGGTAAGGATAATGAAGAACTGCTACATAAAATAAAATCATGTAATTCCGTTTCGATTCATATTCGGCGTGGTGATTTCCTTTCCCCTATAAACAGTAAAGCGATGGGAGGTATTTGTACACCGAAATATTATGAAAAAGCCATGATAAAAATAAAAGAACTTGTTCCGAATCCCGTTTTCTTCTTCTTTTCTGATGATCCGGAATACGTAAATAAAACGTATGATGATTTGGAAAAATATGTTGTTACTTGTAACCAAGGAGAACGTAGCTTTTTTGATATTTACCTTATGTCACATTGTCAAAATATGATTCTAGCCAACAGTACTTTTAGTTGTTGGGCTGCATATCTTAATAATAAAGCTCAAAATATTATATGTCCTCCTATTTGGAACAGGAATGAAATGCCTGATTTGTCATTGGAAAATTGGATTGTGATTGATGGTGCATATTAAATGCTGGAACATGAAACAGATATAACGAGAAATAGTCCATGATTCTGATAATCTGAAAGTTAAATCAGAGACAATAGAGGAATTATACGATTATTATCGAAGGAACAAATTGCTAGTAAATCGTAGATGTCAGCTAAATGAAACCTTATTCTAATTGATTTTCTGTCAATGATTCAATACTGTTATTGGTAATATTTATATGCAAGAAAAACCTAAAGTTTCAATAATTGTACCTATTTACAAGGTGCCTCAACGGTTTTTGTGTCAGTGTATCGAGAGCTGTATAAATCAAACGTTGAAAGAAATAGAGATTATTCTCGTAGATGATGGCAGCCCTGATGATTGCGGAAATATATGTGATAAATATGCTTGTAAAGATACAAGAGTTAAGGTCATTCACAAAGAGAACGGAGGAGTAAGTTCAGCAAGGAATATTGGCATTAAAAATGCTATAGGAGAATGGATCATGTTTCTTGATTCGGATGATTGGTTTGAAGTTAATGCCGTTGAGATAGCATTGCAATTTGTTTGTAAATACAATTCTGATTTAATAGGATTTAATCATTACTATAACAGCGAAAAACAGGAATGGCTTAGAAAACATATAAGTCCATATATTATTGAAAGGAAAGGAAGAGAACTAAAATGGTTCGTTTTAGATATGATGTTTCCTTTTTACGATTCTTGTATTAATTCTGTTGAAACAGGTGCAATAAGGAGTGTGTGGGGTAAACTGTACCGAAGGAATATTATCTCTGATAATGAGATGAAATTTGTTGAGGGATTGAAAATATCAGAAGATGCGTTGTTTAACATCGATTATATATCTTACTCAAAATCAGTAGTACTAGTTGATGAATATCTTATGCATTATCGAGTACATAGTAAATCAATCATGCAACGGTATAATGAAGATGTTCTTGCTATAAATGAATATGCACTTGATAACTATTATCTACGTATTAAAAATAACTGGGATGATTTGGACTTTCAAGTTGCTTTTTTGGGAATGGCGGCGGAATGTGTTTTTAGATCGATGAAAATGAAATTTCTTCACAAAGATTGTCCAGATAATTTTCCTAAAAAAATAAAGCAATTCAAAGAATCCTTGAAATCAGAAATATATCAGAAAGCATTACAGACAAGCGGGTATTCACATTTACCTATGGGGAAAAAACAAATTATGTATTGTATTAAATACAAATTTTACTTAGGTGCTTTTTTAATTTCATGGTTATCTATTAAATACTTAAACAGAAAATGATATGTACAATAATAAGAAGATAGCACTTGTCACATGTTATTTCCAGCACAACTATGGTAGTCAGTTGCAGGCGTATGCCACGCAGATGGTTTTCGATAAGCTGGGACTAGAAAACGAGACAATTTGTATAGACGGCTTGTGGTCTGAGATAAACAAAGCTAAATATAAATACTTTTTAAGTAAGATGTTCGACTGGACCACAGTGAAGGATAAGATGGCAACGGTCCGTAAGATTATAGCAAAGAAGTGTAATCAACAGTATGCATATGATTTAAGTGTGCGAGATGAAATGTTTAACGAATTTGCACGTTCGATGTTTCATGTATCGCGTAGATATAGCTCTAAACAAGAATTACATGATGTAGCTCATGAGTATGCGGCATTCGTGGTGGGTAGCGATCAACTGTGGCTACCATCAAATATGTGTGCTGATTATTACACGCTTAACTTTGTACCCAAAGATATAAAGAAGATTGCTTTGGCAACGAGTTTTGGCGTGTCTCAGTTGTCGCCTAAATATGGACAAGTGGCAGCACATTTTTTGAATCGCATAGATTATGTAAGCATCCGTGAGGTGAGCGGACAAAAGTTGATAAAGAAATGGGCTGGGCGTGACGTTCCTGTGGTATGCGACCCTACAATCATGTTTACTGGTAAGGAATGGCAAGAGGCTTTGAGAGCTGACGGTAATGGTAGATGCTTTGCTGGTGGAGAAAAATATGTGTTTGTATATTTTCTTGGTAATAATCCTTGGGAGCGTGATATAGTCAGACGTTTTGTTGCTGAAACAGGTTTGAAGATTGTGCAGATAGCTCACTCTGATGAATATGTGAAGAGCGATGTGGGTTTTGCGGACTATACTCCTTATAATGTGGGACCTAAGGAGTTTAATGAGTTAATTCGTGATGCCGAATATGTTTTTACAGATTCATTTCACTGTACTGTGTTCTCGATGCTGAATCAAAAACGTTTTTATACGTTTCCAAGATATAGCGATGATGGTCCCACATCAACAAACGGGCGTCTTTACTCATTACTGTCTCTCGTAAGGCAAGAACAAAGAATGATACGCCATATAGATGCTGGTAAACTATATGCTAAGGATATGGCACAGAGTGTTGTCGATTACACCGTAGTGGATACGGTACTTAATGATCTTCGTCAGTTTACTTGGAACTGGTTAAAAAAAGCACTTGAGGCATGATAATAATAGATGACAAAAGAAATTGTTGCGGGTGTTGGGCGTGCTATAATGCTTGTCCGAAGCATTGCATAGAAATGAAAGAGGATGAGGAAGGATTCAGATATCCATTAGTAGACGATATTTCTTGTGTAAAATGTGGATTGTGTGAAAAGGTCTGTCCGATATTAAATGTGGGCAAAGAAGATGTACCACATCAGCAGGAAGGTTGGCTAGTGCAGCATAAGGATGATGCTATTCGACGTGAGAGTACATCGGGCGGTGCGTTTACAGCCATTGCCACATGGATAATAAGGCGTGGAGGTGTTGTATTTGGTAGCGGTTATCACAATGGAACATTTATCGTAGAACATCAAGCTGTAGAACGTGAAGAAGATTTGGCTATATTTCGTAATAGCAAATATGTACAGAGTGTTATTGGAGATACGTTTAAGCAGGTTCTTAAATATTTGAAGGAAGATAGATGGGTATGCTTTAGTGGTACACCCTGTCAGATAGAGGGATTGCGATACTATCTGCAGGGCCGTGAATATGAAAAGTTAGTATGCGTGGACTTGGTATGTCACGGCGTACCAAGTCCACGCATACTAACCCGATATATTGAGGCTCAGCATACTTCCATAGGTGGTGAATTTACAAAGATTCTCTTTCGCGATAAATTTTATGGGTATCATTATAGCTCATTTTCAATCTACAACAAGGACAGACAGAAGGATTATCATAAAGGTGTGGACAGTAATGCCTATCTGCGAGCTTTTTTCAATAACCTAAGCGATCGTCCTTCTTGTTATGATTGTAGGTTCAAGAAACGGTATCGCCGTTCAGACTTCACTATTTGGGATTGTTTTTCAGTAGAGAAATTCACAAAAATGTTAGATGGTAAAGGTACAACTCGTGTACTTGTACAATCGGATAAGGGGCATATGATAATGAATGAGATTATGCCTGATTTACGTTCTGTAAAAGTACATCCCGACAATCTTGTGGCTGAAGTTCGCGAGATGTTTCATTCGGTGCCAATTAATCCATATCGTTCTGAGTTCTTTGCTGATTGTAATTCCATGAATTCAATTGATTTCTTTAATAAATGGTTTCCTATTACATTAAAAGTGCGTATCAATACTTTTGTTCGTCTTGCATGCCATAAATTAGGAATATATTCTTTGGCTAAACGAATATTCATGCTATTCTATACACGCAAGGACGATCGGTAACGTACAAAATTATTTTTATGAAAATGCTTGGGAGGATTTTAAGCACAGGCTCAAAACTTACATACATCCGCTATATTTAAGGTATACAAGTTTTTTTGATAATTCTATAGCAATGTTTGCATAGAAAAGATCTGTTTCTATCCAATTCTATAAATTCATAACTATTAATCTATATTTTGCTTCATTGCAAATGTAACAAAACAGATTATTATGAAAGTGTTACACATCGGTCAGCTTATAGGTGGCCTTGATATTTATATCCGCAACTCTATAACTTTTGCGAGCGGTGATATCGAATATGTCATCATGCACGGGAAAGATGACAATAGTAAGCCGATATACAGTAATGGCTTGCAAGTAAGAGAAATTCTTACAGATTTGCAACGAGATTTGAATCCGCTGAAGGATTTGAAAGCCTTGTATCAGGCTGTGAGGGTGATCTGTAAAGAAAAGCCGGATGTCATTCACTGCCATTCGGCTAAAGGTGGTATTATCGGCAGAATGGCAGGATTTATTACACATACGCCTACGTTGTACACTCCACATGGATTCTCGTTTCTATGCTCACCTTCTAAAAAGAAGCAATGGGTATATAAGACATTGGAGAGGGTGGCAAAATTGAACAGTTTTATGCTGGCATGTGGAGAAAGTGAGCAGCAATTAGGTATCAGTGAAATAGGCTATTCAAAAGAAAAAGCATTATGCTGGCATAATTGTGTTTCAATCTAAATAACGATGGGGAATAATTATATTGTAACAATCGGAAGACCATCATATCAGAAAAATCCTTTTTTTCTTGTTGATGTAATAAAAGGAGTGCATGAAAAACACCCGGAGGTACAATTTTATCTACTTGGTGTTGGTTACTATAGTCCTGATTTGGAAGAAATGAACCAACGAATAGAGGCGTATGGTTTGAAAGATATTGTTGTTCTGAAAGAATGGGCGGATCATGACGCCACTATGCAATATGTGAAAGATTCTATTTTGTATTTGACGGTATCGAGATATGAAGGTCTGCCACTGGCTGTAGTGGAGGCGTTGGGATTAGGTAAATGTATTGTTGCGTCCAAAGTTGTTGGGAATGTCGATTGTGTTCATGACGGATACAACGGTAGAGTTTTAGATTTGAATGTAGCGGATTTTGTTAGCGCTATAAATGATTTGCTTGAGAATCCGGAAAAGATAGCAGAGTATGGTAGAAACTCACGCGAACTGTATGAGAACGAGTTTGATATAAGAAAACGTATCGGAATGTTGGAGGATATATATCGCGATGTGGCAAAAAATAATTCTTTTCAATGAGTAGTAGAAAAGAAGTGGAGTATGAGTTGATTTTATAAGCTTTACAGCCATTGAGAAGCTTACCCGCATGATACAAGGAGACCGGGTTGACGTGATGTTCTTGCCGAATTATTATGTACTCCACCCGAAGTATTTATTCATCAGTTAATTTGTTGAGTAGGGAATAATGATATATATTTGTACCGGAGAAATATCAAGGTAATGAAGAAAGAATATAAAGACAAACAATTGGATAAAGACATGTCGGTGAACGAATCATTGACAACTTATCATTATGGCACTTCCAGTGTCAGGATATCTCGAAAGATTTCCCAGGCAGAATTGGATGCGGAATGTTTTACCTTGCAAGAATCTAAAAATAAAATGATTGAGAAAGTGGATCGTCATTATCATCACACATGAATGTTTTTATAGATAAAAAGGTGCATTGTTGCATAGAAGATTTTTATGATTCTGCTATTTTAAATCATGAAGCGTTAGATGAGATAACTGTCTTGAAAAAAATTCATCGGCTGTATGAAGCCTTGGAAGGGTTAGGTATATATGCATATATATACCCTTTGGCTCGTTTTAAGAAAGAGTGGATAGATAAGGAATATAGGGAGTTTATTTGTGAAGACTTTCACTTTGCTTACCAAATTTACGTGTTGGAAGATGGGTCGGAAATTGTAAGAATTCATGATGCCTGTCACAGCCTTTTATATAGGTAATGATATGGATCTCATCGTATTCTTTGTTGTGTAAATTGATGTTCAAATGCTTATCATGCGTAGGGTATGCCTACTGTCGTGACCGACTGTTCCATATAAATTATTGCCTTTCTCCAATTTGTGTACAATGTTATTATTAAAATATAGAGTTATTAAAAATATTTTTTATAAAAAGACTTTCGTTTTTTGTATAAATTAGATAAATTGCCTTCCTTTGTAGGTAATAAAAGAAAGCATTGAAAGTTAATATCATATAGGAAAATAACTTTTTGATCTTAATATGAAAAAATAAAGAAAATAAAGTGGTTTTTAGATTTTCTGTCTATTATCTTTTATGAAAGTTTGAAACATTATAGATTTGAGTTGTTATTAAATTTGTTCATTATGCGATTAGTAGATTATATCGGTAGAGACTATGGTAATGCTTTCTTAGAATATATATAACTCATTTTTTTAATACTTATAAACTCATGCCACAGGAATCTCAGACTTATTCAATAATCAGGTGGAGCGTTATCGCTGTTGATTTGTTGGTGTTGAATGCGCTGATCAGCCTGTTTGTCTTTGCTTTTACCTCTTTCATGCCGTCGGCCGTACAGGATAATTACGAGCTTTTTTATTTCGTTCTTAATATGGTGTATCTGCTTTGCGTCTCTATCAAGGGACCTCTTTTGCAGATGCGTAAGATTCGTTCGGAGCAGATCGTGGGGCGTGTGTTTACCACCATTTTATGGTTCTCGGTGCTGTCCTTTCTTTCGGTGAACTATGTGAATCCGGCTATGTTCCGCTGGCAGCCGGCTTTTGTTTTTTATGTCAGTCTCTTCTTTCTCCTTGTGGCTTCCCGTCTGTCATCGCGTGCTTTCCTTAATTGGCACCGTAGCCGTGGCCGGAACAGATGTGATGTGCTGTTCGTTGGTAGCTACCCGAACATGGCTGACCTTTACAACGAGATGATGGGTGACCCGACAACGGGTTACCGTGTGCTGGGCTATTTTGATGATGAACCGAAAGAGGATCTTGGTATTCCGATTCCTTATTTGGGTGGCGTTGATACGCTTTCGGTATATATGAAGCGCACTCATTTCCATCCGATGGGACGTGTGTATTGCTGCCTGCCATCGTCTCGTGCGCTTGATATCCGAAAAATTGTAGATTACTGTGATAACCATCTGGTCCGTTTCTATAGTGTGCCGAATGTGAGGAACTATCTTCCTCGTCCGGTGTGCATGCAGCTGGTGGGTGATGTGCCGGTTTTGTATCTCCGGCGTGAGCCGTTGCGCAAACCTTTGAATCGTTTCATCAAGCGGGCGTTTGATGTGTTCTGTTCTTCCCTGTTTCTGTGCACTTTATTTCCTTTTGTTTATATCATTGTGGGTTTTATCACGAAGTTGACTTCTCCCGTATTGTTTAAGCAGAAGCGGAACGGTCTGAATGGGAAGGAGTTTTATTGCTATAAATTTCGCAGTATGAGGGTGAATAGCCAGAGTGATACATTGCAGGCCACGGAACATGATCCGAGAAAGACTAAATTCGGCGATTTCCTGCGTAAAAGCAGTATCGACGAGTTGCCTCAGTTTCTGAATGTTTTGAAGGGGGATATGTCGATTGTAGGTCCCCGTCCTCACATGCTGAAGCATACGCAGGAGTATTCGGAATTGATCAACAAATACATGGTTCGCCATTTTATCAAGCCGGGCATCACAGGCTGGGCTCAGGTAACGGGTTGCCGTGGTGAGACGAAAGAGCTTTCTCAAATGGAGGCGCGTATCCGTAAGGATATCTGGTATGTGGAACATTGGAGTTTTTGGTTGGATCTCCGTATAATGTACCTGACGGTGAAAAATGCGCTTCATGGCGAGAAGAATGCCTACTAAGTTTTTTCTGTAGATTTTCGTATTACCTAGATGATTAATAGAAAAAGAATATTCTGTGTTGGCATAAAGAGGGCGGTCTGCATCGTTGGTGAGTGGCCTGTCTTGAATACCTAATCCCTATAAGAAACAGTCGGCAGTGATTTGTCCTGCTGAGTGTTGACACCCAT
>ENA-OPCT01000887-OPCT01000887.1-human-gut-metagenome-genome-assembly--contig:-NODE-887-length-14130-cov-3.609805_pt1 | contig 14130 bp, 9 predicted proteins | sample MGYA00241572_ERZ501495 | MGnify/ENA primary metagenome ERZ501495 (study PRJEB25962, sample SAMEA2042580) | human gut metagenome | biome: human gut; feature: human-associated habitat; material: faeces... | reverse complement strand
CGCTCGCCGTATCGGCACTTAGAATTATGCGGTATTGCCCTAAGAAACCAATGAAAAAAGCATATACAGCATCGCGTTGCGAACCGCCGAGAGGCCGTTCGCCATAAACGCAGCTGTATATGCTTTTTACTTTGCCGTACAGATCCTTTGTACGCTATTTAAACGCGATCACGAATTCTGTTTGAAAACTTTATCCAGTGTTCTCATCAGGATGTTCACATCAATCGGTTTTGCAATATGTGCATTCATCCCTGCTTTGAATGCTTTTTGGCGGTCTTCCTCAAAAGCGTTGGCTGTCATGGCCACAATGGGAATGTTTGCCTTTTTATTGCTGCTCAATGTACGGATCTCCCGGGTGGCGGTGTATCCGTCCATTTTGGGCATCTGAATATCCATCAGGATCAGATCATATTCATCCTCCGCAGCCTCGTTCATTTTGGCCACGGCATCCGTGCCGTCCTCAACGGCGTCCACTTTCAGTCCGGCTTCTTCCAGAATGGCCGTTGCAATCTCGCGGTTCAGTTCGTTATCCTCGACCAACAGCACCTTTTTGCCCGTATAGTCGCCGTGCTTGGGCAGAAGGGGCTGCCTGCCCGACACCACTTTGTGTGTCAGCGCATCGCGCAGTTCCGACATAAACAGCGGTTTGGAAACAAACGCCGTGACACCGGCCTGCCGGGCCTCGTCCTCAATGTCGGCCCAATCGTAGGCCGTCAATATGATGATTGGCGTGCTGGGTTCGATTACTTTACGGATCCTGCGCACCGTCTCAATGCCGTTCATATCCGGCATCAGCCAGTCAATAATGTAAACCTTGAACTCCGCACCCTGATTGTGCGCCTCCTTCGCGCGCAGGATGGCTTCCTTGCCGGAGGTCGTCCAGTCGGCTTCCATCTCAATTTCCCGCAGCATTTTGCTTACGCTCATGCAGGTCTGTGCATCATCATCCACAACCAGTGCACGGGTGCCTTTCAGGCCCGGAATCGGCGGATATTTCACCGATTCCGTACAAACCTTGCAGTCCAGGGTGACCGTAAACTCGCTGCCCTTTCCCTGCTCGCTCTTGACGGCAATGGCTCCGCCCATCATATCTACGATGTTTTTCGAGATGGCCATGCCAAGGCCCGTACCCTGAATGCCGCTTCTTGTCGCAGTCTGTTCCCGTGAAAAAGAGTCAAAAACGTGCGCCAGGAAGTCCTTCGACATACCGATACCGTTATCTTTCACGCTGAAAACAAAGGTCGCATACCCACTGCGGGCAGACGGCTTTTCTTCAACGCGGATATTGATGGTACCGCCTGCCGGTGTAAACTTGACAGCGTTGCCCACGATGTTGAGCAGAACCTGATTCAGGCGCAGCTTATCGGTGATAATATCCTCGTGGTGCACATCCTGCGTGTCGATGTAAAGGTCAAGCTGTTTGGCGCTGATATTGCCTTGAATGATCGTGCGCAGGTCGTGCAGCACATCGGGCAGGTGGACTTCTGTATTGTCCAGTTTGACCGTGCCGCTTTCGATACGGCTCATATCCAGAATATCGTTGATCAGACTGAGCAGATGCTGGCCCGATACGCTGATTTTCTTCAGATACTCTTTGACGAGGTCAATGTTATCAATATGCGCCGTGGCAAGGGCCGTAAACCCGATAATGGCATTCATCGGGGTGCGAATATCGTGCGACATACTGTTCAGGAATACCGTCTTGGCCTTATTGGCGTGTTCCGCCGCCGCCAGTGCATCGCGCAGGGCATCTTCCTGCTTTTGCTCCCGCCGCTTTTCCTCGGTAGCGTCGCGGGTGGCAACCAATACGGCTGTTACGTTGCCGTCCGCGTCTTTTCGCTGCGGTGTGATCAGCGTAAGGATCCATTGTCTGTCGACAGTCTGAGACGCAAGAGCCAAAGAGGTGTGACCCTTCAGACGTTCGGCCACTGTCGTCATGTCCGCAAAGGCGAGATACTCCTCACGGTATGGCTCCGCGATAATTTTCTCGATTTGCCCCTGCTGTACGGATCGTTTCAGTGCAAAGTGCTTCTGCTTCTCGACTGTATCGGAAGCGTTCTTGAGGATTTCAACGGTGTTTTTCTTCAAGTCTACCAGTGAAATGGACGTATACGCCGTGCCAAGCGCTGTGATAATTCCGGTACGTTTCTGGTGCTGCCGCAGCGCGTCTTTTTCCATTTTGGTCTGCCACAGCAGTGCCATTAAAAAGACCATTACGGCTATGGCCAGATAGGATGCACAGACAATGTTGCGCGTCATGAACACCTGAGATGCTGGGAAAAACACAAAGAGCGTATAGTTCTCGGTATTTTCCCGGCTGCCGTACCAGATGCCCTGATTGCTGTTCAGGCGTACAATGCCATCCTCCGCAGCATCGAAGGTTCCGTTATATAATTCCTGGCAGTCCGCTATTGCCTTGTTTACCTGCTTGCTGCTGTTGCTGCTGATGACCCTGCCGGTCTCCGTGATCGTAGCGATGCCGCTAAGCTCCAACGGAAAATCTCTCAACAGGGAATCCACCGTCAAATCCCCAGTATCCTCATTGTCCTTCTGTATATAGGTAATCAGGATACCTGGTGCATCCGCGCGTGCCACCGCGGCAAAATCATAGAGTACCCCATTTTCTTCCAGACGGGTCGAGTATGTCTTTTTTGGATAGTCAACGATATTGTGTACATAGGGGCTGTCGATCAGCTTCTCCCACAGCGGCATGGCGTTGCCGCCCTTTGTGGTCTGCATGACAACATTCAGGTTTTCATCTAATACAAGCGCACCGGTCAGACGCTGTTCCTCTGCAAAAGAGTCCAGGTCCTGCGTGCCGAAACTCTCCTTCAGCGTCATTTCGTTGCCAAGGCTTACAGTTTTATCCAGCAGGCGGACAAGGCTTTTCACGCGGTCGTTGGCCGCATCAGTTTCGTACTGCTCTAAGCGGATCTTTACAAAACCAATCATTTCATCCAATGTATGACGCAGTGCAATTCGGTTCAGATTCGTGAATGTGATCCAAAGTACAATGCCGAACGCAACTAACACAAGCAAAAACAGTCTTTTTTTGCCGGACTGCTTTTTCTCATTCATTTTCCCTGTTCCCCCCACACAGTTTTCTCTGCATCAAGTCCGAATTTTTCTGCAACGCGGCCAATCGTTCCGTCCTGCTTCATATCTTCCAGAGTTTGGGTCAGCTGCACAGCCAAATCCTCATGGGTGTCCTTTGCGAAGGCAACGCCAAGTTCGGAACTGTAAGGACTCTCTGACAGCACACGGTAACCGCTTTCATCCAGCTTTGTCCACTTGGCTACCAGTGCTTCATGGCCCGCGACGGCATCTACATAGCCTTTGCGCAGTGCCGCAAACATATCCTCTGTCGTCTCAAAGCTGTTGACTTGCTTGACTTCGGGCAGCAAAGAGGAAATTTCGCCGAGAAACAGCGACTCCGCCTTTGTGGTTGCCTGTACGCCGATGCGCTTACCGGCCAGATCGGACAGCGACTGGATATCGCTGTCCGCACGAACAGCCACGACCTGACGGCTGTACATATACGGACCGGCCCATTGGTAATTGGTTTCCCGCCCGTTCATGCTGAAGCATGACCAGATACAGTCGATCGTTCCGTCGCTGAGAAGGTTGTTTTTGTCCGGCCATGAAATCGTCCGGAATTCCGGCGTATAGCCAAGTCGTGAAAACGCTTCCGTCGCCAGTTCCACGTCGATGCCGGCAAACTGCCCGTTCCTGTCCAGATAGCTGTAAGGGTCAAACACATCAATGCCGACCACAATCGTCTGCGGCGCAGTCTCTGCCGCAGAGTGCGGCTGTGCGGAACAGGCGCACAGACCTGGCATAAAAAGCATAGCCAAAGCCATAAGCAGACCATACACTTTTGCCCTGCTCATTGACGTTTTTCCTGTGTGGTGATGCCTGTTTGAAAAATGGAACATGCGCGTCTCTTCCTTATTATATAGGTTGTATACCGCTTGCCGCCGAACCCTGTCGGACGCAGTAAGCCATGAAGTAAACCATATTATAACTTTTCCAAATTGGAATTTTATCATACTACGGACATTATTGCAAGTGCTTTGCCTTGTTTTTGGCTTACAGTTTACCCACATTTATACAATATCCGACGATAACTCCAAAAGGCAGTTTCAGCTATTGAAAAAATCTGACAGAAGTGCTATAACAAAGGTGGATTAAAGTAAATTGAGAGAGATGACATGTATGTATTCCATCTTCCGTGATTTGGCAATTGTTATTCTGAGCGCCAAGTTTTTTGGCTTGGCTGCCCGCAAGTGCAAGGCCCCGCAGGTGGTCGGTGAAATTCTCGCCGGTCTGCTGATTGGGCCCTGTCTGCTCAATCTGGTGCAGATTAACGACACGATCTCCGTTTTTGCTGAAATCGGTGTTGTGCTGCTGATGTTTTCCACAGGACTTGGCACCAACCTGAAAGAACTGATGCGGGCCGGGCCTATTGCTACGCTGATTGCCTGCATCGGTGTGCTTGTACCGTTGATTGGCGGTACGCTGCTCTACAGCGCATTCTACGGCTTTTCGGCAATCGGCAGCCCGGAATTCTTCCGCGCATTGTTTATCGGCACGATTATGACCGCAACCAGCGTGTCCATCACGGTGGCAACGCTGCAGGAGTTGGGCCACTTAAAGAGCTTCCTTGGCACTACCATTGTCAGCGCTGCCGTCATTGATGATGTCATCGGCATTATCGTGCTGACCTGTGTGCTGGGTGCCAGCTCCGGTGAGGGCATCGGCATCGGCGGCGTGTTGGTCCAGACCGCGCTGTTCTTTCTGGTTGCCGTTGGTATCGGCTTTGTGTTCCACTGCGCCATGAAGTGGCTGGATTCCCGCAATCCCCATACGCAGCGCATAACGATTGCCAGCCTTGCATTCTGCTTTGCAATGGCCTATATTGCCGAGAAATACTTTGGCATTGCGGATATTACCGGCGCTTATATTGCCGGTATCGTTCTCTGTACGCTGCACGACGCCGCTTATGTGGAGCGCCGGGTCGACATCAGCAACTATGTGATTTTTGCGCCGATTTTCTTTGTCAGCATCGGTTTAAAGACCGACATCAGCGGACTGACGCCGGAGATTCTGCTGTTCAGTGTTTGCTTTGTTCTCGTTGCCCTGCTGGCAAAAATCATCGGCTGTGGACTGGCGGCCAGAGTCTGCCGTTTCAACTGGGGAGACTCTCTTAAAGTCGGTGTCGGCATGATGACCCGCGGTGAGGTCGCCTTGATCGTGGCCCAGAAGGGCCTTGAGGTCGGCGTTGTCGAGCCTGTTTATTTTACGGCGGTCATCCTTTTGATCGTGGTTTCCAGCGTCGCCACGCCGCTGGCGCTGAAAGCGCTGTTCACGAAAATGCCCCCTGTCCCCCATCCAAGCGAAGCAAAAAAGTGACCGCTGCATAACCCCTGCCTGTCAGCCAATGCCGGTGCCGGACGACGCATGATGAAAGAAAAGCCCTGAAGGCAGGCTTAAAAGTGAGAAGCTGCTCATTCCCTACGGAGTGAGCAGCTTCTTTTGTGGCAAAATATGCGAAAATGCGAGATAATACGGCGCAGCAACGGCCTGCCGGTGGGCGCTTTGCATTTATCGCAGCTTATTTTCCCAGCCGACATTTGAAATCTGTATATCCGAACGTCACGATTTTCCGCGTAGTGCCGTCGGGCTTGCGGTCGTAAATACCGGGCAGGGGCATACCGTTGAAGGTGTTGTTCTTGCAGGTGGTGTAAATGGCCATATCGCCGAACACCAGCAGATCTCCCACGGCAGGCACAGCGTCAAAGCTGTAATCACCGATGACATCTCCCGCAAGGCAGGTCGGCCCGGCCAACCGCACAGTGCAGGGCTTTTCGCCGGGTTCCTCTGCCCCCAGCAGCGGCGGGCGGTAGGGCATCTCAATCACGTCCGGTGTATGGCAGGCGGCGCTGGCGTCCAAAATCGCAATCGTCGTATCGCCGTTTTGCACCACATCCAGCACACGGGTCAAGAGATACCCCGCGTTCAGGGCGCAGGCTTCGCCGGGTTCGAGATAGACCGTCACGCCCCAATCGTGCTGGGCGCGACGGATGCAGCGTTCCAGTGTGGCCACGTCGTAGCCGGGGCGGGTGATGTGATGCCCGCCTCCGAAGTTCAGCCACTTCATTTTTGGCAGCAAATCGCCGAATTTCTCTGCCACTGCGTCCAGCGTCACGGCCAGCGCATCGGCGTCCTGCTCACATAAAGTGTGAAAGTGCAGGCCGTCCAACAGCCCGGGCAGGGCAGAATTTTCTGTCGCTGCCGCGTCCCACTGGGCGCGGGTCGTGCCCAAACGGCTGCCGGGGGCGCAGGGGTCGTAAATCGCGTGGCCGTCCTGGGTCGAGCACTCGGGATTGATGCGCAGTCCCACACTTTTGCCCGCCGCCTTGGCCGCGGGGCCAAATTTTGCCAGCTGTGCGGGCGAGTTGAAGACGATATGGTCGGCGTACCGCAGCAGCTCGTTCATCTCGTCCGCGCGGTAGGCTGCACAGAAAACATGCACTTCCCTATCGGGCATTTCCTCCGCACCCAGCCGCGCCTCAAACAGGCCGCTGGCCTCGGTGCCCGCCAGGTGCGGTGCCAACAGCGGATACAAATCGTAGTTGCTGAACGCCTTTTGCGCCAGCAGCACCTTGCACCCGGTACGATGGGCCAGCCCGCCCAGAATCTCCGCGTTGCGGGTCAGGGCGGCTTCGTCCAGCAGGTAGCAAGGCGTGGGCAGAGCGGCAAATTCCGGCGGCACTGTGCCGCCGATGGCCGCAAACGGCGGCCGTGCATCATACAGTGCCATCAGTCCACCAGAACCGGGTCATGGTTCTCGCTGCGGGGCAGGCCGTACTTGTCCAGCGCGTCGAGGAACGGGTCGGGGTTGAACTCCTCCACCGTGTAGACGCCGATCTGCGCACCGCAGGCATCGGACAGCTTGATTGAAACGTCATTGACATACTGTTCTGTCTCGTCGGACAGGATGTCCGCATGGTCGGCCACGGCGTTTGTCGTGCTGCCCTGCACCTTGGGCGCGGCCAGCGCGGGTAGCGCCGCCAGCGTCAGTGCGGCCAGCACCGCACCGGCAGCCGCCGCGCGTCTGGCAAATGTTTTCAGTTTCATAATTTCCCCTTGTTATCGTGGTTTATTTGGTAGCAAAGCGTTCCGGTGCCTGCGCACCCCACAAACCGGAGATTAGATTGGCCGGGAACTGCGAGACAGTTTTCTCGTAGTCCTCCACCCAGAGGTTGTATACATTGGCGGCGCGTTCTATCGTCGCCTGCGCCGAAACAAACGCATTGTACTGGTCATCCAGCGCCCGCTGGGTGCTGTCATCGACCTTGTTGTTCAACGACGCATACAGCGTATCCACCGCATTGTACAGCCGACGGTTGGCCGCGTACTGCACCGCAGGGGAATCGTCCGTATCATTCCACGTGGCCAGCGCGTCCTCGGCTTCCTGTAAAGCAGCCGCCGGGGTGCTGTCCACATAGCCCGCCTGTTTGATGAGGTTCGCCGCCGCGTCAGCCTGCGCCTCAAAATCTCCCTGAATGCTGTGGCCGTACTCGTCCTGCGCGGAGGTGTAAATTTCCGCCGTTTCCCTGTACACGCCCTTCAGCTTTGCCCCGCCGATGCCCAGCACCGACACCAGCGCCAGTGCGGCGAGTACCAGCGCCGCCGCGACGCCCTGTGCGGCGGTCTGCGCAGCATCGGCTGGGATGTGCCCAACAGCCACGGCAGTATGTTTGTCTGGGCGCCGGTGCCCGCAGGGTACAAGACGAGCATGGAGTTCTGCCTGGCCCTCATCGATAAGGCTGGCGTTATCTGCACGCCGGGTTCCAGCTTTGGTCCCAGCGGCGAAGGCTACGTGCGTTTTGCCCTGACCATGCCGGTGGAAAAGATTGGCGAGGCTGTGAACGCTATCAAGGAAAGCGGCATCCTGTAAATAAACAAAAGCACCGTCGACCCAAGCCGAGTCGACGGTGTTTTTTCGTTTTGAACAAATCAGAAATTACTGTGCATTATCCCGCAAGGCTGCACGCATTTCCTTCTGGATGGCCGGGGTCGTTTCGACCTTCTGCATCAGGGCGGCCAGCAGCTCAGGCAGCTGCTTTGCGGGCAGCTGCTCCGCCACAACAGACGCCAAATACTCTGCATGGGTCATAGCCGGTTCAAAGGTACGAGCATACGTTTTGCCACTGCGCACAAAGCCCACTTCACGCAGAACACCCTTTTCCATCAGGCTGTTCAGCATGGAGAAAATGGAGCGCTCCTTCCACTTGCGGTCAACACAGGTGGAGACAACTTCCGTCTGGGCCATGGCGTGGTCAGCCTGCCAGAAAATTTCCATAATCTGTTGTTCGCTTTTTGTCAGATGCACGTTTCTATACCTCTCTCAACAAATATCTATGCTTTAATAGTATAGGTTCGTGAGATAAATGTCAATGGTTTTTGGGAAATTTCTTCAAAAAAGTTTATGTTATATTGTAACGTTTTAACAAGTCTCACACATTTCCTCTGTATTTTTGTAGATTTCCAGTTTTTGGGCCTAGATTCGACGTTTCGCGTACTGTGGCATATGCGTGGCAAGCCGTGCCGCACCATGCCACACTTTTGCCGCATTTCCGTTTTTTTGCTGCAAACCGCTCCAATTTAACTCTACTGGTTAAGTGGTTCAGCACCCTGCCTTCCATTGCTCCTGCAAGTGCTTTAAGGCATGTTTTTCAATGCGGGAAACATTCCGCCGCGCCTATTGTAAACGATTGGCCCTAAGAAATCGCTTCCAACTCACGGAAGCGGAATTTGATGATGATTTGTTTGTTTTCGGTCAGTTCCACACGCTCGATGAGGCTGACCAGAAGCTCCCGGCTGGTGTAGGCAGAATCCAAAAACTGCTGCACCAGCTCTCTTGCTCGTTCTTCTGTGCTGACCGGGCTTTCTTTTTGTGATTTCAGCTCTTTCAGCTTCTCTTCCAGAGAAGTTCTGTCCATCTTTACTCGCTGATAGATGCGCTCGAAGTCCGCTTCGGCAAGAAGTCCGGTCAGCCGATCCATATACATCTTATCCAGGTTGGCAGTCAGACTGTCGATCTTATTCTGAATGGACTGGATTTCTGCTTCATGGTTTTCCGCCTTGCGGGCTTTCTCTGCTGCATCGGCAGCAATTGGCTGAAGCTTATTTGGATCAAGATAGGCTTCACAGACTTCTCTTACTTTAGCCAGAACTGCTTCGGTAACAACCTGCTCTTTGATGGAGTGGCAGGAACAGACACCTGCTTTGGTGAAACGCTGGTAGGTTCGACACACGAAAAACAGTCGATCTTCACCGGATACCGGCGGACGATTTAGCACCGCCATTGGATAACCGCACTCATGGCAGAAAATCAAGCCTTTTAATAAGAAGTCATAGGTTCTGCTTCGGGTGTGCCTGCGGCTGTTGACCAGCATCCGCACCTTCTGAAAGGTTTCTTTGTCAATCAGCGGCTCGTGGGTGTTTTCAACTACAACCCAGTTTTCCCGATCTTGTTTCAGACATTTCTTGGACTTGTAGCTGATTTTCACCGTTCGTCCTTGAACCATATTGCCCAGGTAGGTTTCGTTCTGCAGCATTTCAGAAATACGTTCGCTGGACCAAAGTCCGGCATAAGGACCTTTGCGTCCCATATTCCAGCCACAGTAAGTTGCAGGCGTCGGAACACCTTCTTCGTTGAGAGTCGCCGCAATCTTTCGGCAGCTCATACCATCCAATGCCATGGCGAAGATTCTGCGCACCACAGGAGCCACTTCCTCGTCGATGACAATTTCGTTTTTCTCCGTCGGATGCATCTTATAGCCATACATGGGCTTGCCGCCAATGAACTGACCTTTCCGCTGTTTATCCCGCTTGACGGATTTGATCTTCTTGGAAATGTCTTTGGCATACATATCGTTCATAATGGCACGGAACGGGGTAATGTCATTGGCGGTGGATTCTACACCGGTGTCAATACCGTCCAACAACGAAATGTAGCGCACTCTCTTTTCGGGGAAGTATCTCTCCATATAATGACCGGTCATGATATAGTCACGGCCCAGACGGGATAGGTCTTTGGTGATAACCATGTTGACCTTCTTGGCTTCGATATCCTCAATCATGCGCTGAAAGTCAGGGCGGTCAAAACTGGTACCGCTCCAACCATCATCGACATAGGTATCGTAAACGGAAAGGCGATGCTGCTGAACAAATTCATTGAGCAGGGATTTCTGGTTGGTTACACTTTGGGATGGTCCTTCGGTCTCATCCTCCTTTGATAAACGGATGTACAATGCGACATGGTAATCCATAGGGTTGCTTATTTCTAAGTACATAGTTTCCTCCTTGAAATAAGCGACCACTCATCGCAAACATTATACAACGGGTTTCTCAGATGTCGCAAGGATGCGGACAAGATAAAGCCGAAAAGACTCCTCCAGCAACTCAGCGAGGCTCTTTTCGGCTTCGGTATATATGCAGTGCACAACAGGCAAGGTTTGTTTCATACGTTCTACCTCCTTTGTTCATCGTATGTAAAGGGGCAAATTTTCTTGCCTGTCCATGTTGTGAAATTGATTGAAGTTTGCTGGAGCCGATTTTGGCTCCAGCTTTATTTTTGTCTGACGGTTGTGGTTGAGCGCTTACAGTGTTTAGAAAAAAATTCCTCTATACCAAGTTCTGTGTTGGTGTAGAGGGATTGCCTATTTAACTAAGTGACGTTGACTATGGCCTCGACTGGCTTCTTGCAGCTCGTTGTTACTGCGGCTTTCGGATCTCCCTACTCTCCGTCTGCAAAACCTCCCCGAGTAGGAACAAGAACTTTCCTCCCATGTAACCGCCACATGATATTGTCAATATCACTTCCTACTGCCAAGCGCGTAGTGGTCTCTCACCACTTAGTTGTTGCCCATGCCTGGCACACTACGCCAGAAACCCGGCTCATACTTGACGTATAGCCGGGTTTCTTGAGAGGCTAATATCAATGACTGTTTTATAGATTGTGACCAAGTTTGTCATTACCTATATTTCAGAAGTTCCAGCATACTATGTTTATTTAGCTTGAACTATCACTTCTCCCTGACAATGAAGCAACTGAATCTCTAGTGTGCCTGGGATTCGCTGCGCAAATTGCGCTGGCTCTCCATCAATAGTAACGGAGTAGTCCGAATATTCCTCATTCATCACGGCTAGAAGTAAGCCTCCCACTCGACTGGTTTTATACCGAATTCTAGCGCTGGAATAATCGTTAGAAAAGTGCCACTCCTCTAACCAGGTGTCAAACCCAACCGTTACGTTACCCGGCTTATAGTACGAATGATACCACACCACAAGTGGAGAGGATAAGCCACTGAACTGATGGAACCATCCTCCACGCTCACTTTCGATTTGGATCAGTTCAAAGGTGTTATAGCTGAAATCCGTCTCTTGGCTCCAGGCGTGCAAGGCTGTTTTGGCAATTTTCTCTGCAAATTCCCCATATCCCAAATCCAGCATGGATTTCCAAAGGAAATACTGATACGGAAGCCACACACTTCCGTTCCAGTATCCATTGTCATAGTAATATCCAGCACTCTGGTCCACAGTAGATATACCTACCGGGGTAAACAGCTCTTGCTGACTTGTCAGGTGTGCAAGTAGCCGCTGGGTCTGCTCCGGGGTTGTGACCCCCGCAATCAGCGGGGTAACGCCGTCTACACCCTTGTTATAGTTTTCTCCCGTTTCCGTTCTCAGAATACCTGCAGCGTAGAGATTTCCGTCATGTACCACATAGCCGAAATATCCGCTTTCCTCGTCCCAGGCATGGTTGACAATGGCATCTCCCACCTGCTTTGCGTCATCGGCATATTGCTGGACATCCTGCTCGTACCCAAAATACTCCGCAATAGCCTTCATGAATTTTGCGATGCGCACCAGATGCACGCTGCTGCAAAGGGGAGCCACAGAATGCTCCAACTTCTGCTTATGCAGTTCCACCTGGGCCGGATAGTCGTCCATGCCGCTGGCGTTGTAGAAGTAATCGTACACAGTAAGCAGGCCGCTCTTATACCGGGCGGTTGTAGACCCCTCGCTTTTCCCAGCGAAAAACTGATAATACCTCCGGAGCATGGGATAGTACTGCTTGAGCCGGGCTTTGCCCTCTGGCGGCAGCTTCTGTAGCAGTTCGTAGAACAGATAAAATTGTGTGGGCACCATAGATCCGTGGAACAAAAAGGCAAAATCCTGGTTGTCTTTTTCTGACAAGTAGGTATCCAGCACATATTCCGCTTTTTGCGTGGAATACTCCAGCATACCAATCCCGATCATTCCGGAATCCCATGTATAGAGACTGTCCCACCGCTTTCCCGGGGTGTAGTGGATAATCTGACAACCGTGCCTGCAAATGGGGTAGACCACATTTGAGAATATGGCCGATTTCATCAGCCGAACAGCAAAGGCAAAGGGCTCTCCCGCCCGGTTGCAGCATTTTTGCTGCTGTTCCACATAAAGCAGCCGCTTTTTCTCCAGCTGTTCCTGAGTATACTGAGCACCAGTGCTGCTGACATATAAATACTCTGTCTTTGAAGTGTTAGGCGCAAGGAAGATCGCCTCCACCACATTGATGTGATAAAAGCCATCATCCGAGTGCTTCTGCTGAAACGAGTTGGAGAAGCTTCGGGTCAAGTCGTCATAGGTGTGGTCGGAGTTACTCATTCTTGTAACCAAGGCATCCTCAATGCAGCCGGAATGCAAGGTTCTCTTGCGTACGCGGGGATTGAAAATAGTCAGGCCAATCTCTTTCTCGTGATAATGATAGCGGTATTTTGTAGTGTGTCCAGTTTCTTCTATATCCGGAATGACATTTCGCTTTGTCTGCGTCACGGTTATTTCGTGGATATCCTCCCGCTCCACAATACAGAAAAAGTCCAGCTTCACTCCATTTCCGTTGGTACCTTTGGATACCAGATCCAACTGAAACACGCCTGGCTCCAGCTGCCCCAATTCCAGGAAGGCTATTCTGGTTGTGCTTGTTTTTTCAAAAGTAATGTCTCCGTATGCAGTGGCAAATACCACATTCTCGGACTCATTCACCGTCTGGTAACGCACACACAGTACTCCATTCCGGTACTGATTCTTAATCTCCCGCTGAAATGAGATTGTGTCATCAGAATCACCGCCAAAAGCCTTCAGCTTCAGGTGGGCAGCCATGAATGCATAGAAGGTTTCCCCCACGCCCACACCGTCCACAAAGTCTTTCTGTTGTACTTCCCCTTTTTTCAATCCATCCGGATTGAGTCGGTCCCACGGTCTCTTTCTGGCAAATTGCAGGTTCTGGTAGTCGATGGCCTTCCAGTAATCATGCTTTTCGGGCAGCACAGGGGTGTTGACAGTTATCTGTGGGTATTCAATGGCTGAAAGTAGATTGAGCAGGCAATTTTGCGGTCGGTCCGTGTGGTTGTGATACTCCACCCGGACGCCCCAGGTCTCCTCATCCTGTTCAAAAAATTCCACATCCGCATACAACTGATCCTTCCAAATCAGCTCATACCGATATTGGAAATATCGCCCCTCCGGGTCCGCCTGCCAGGGATGATAATTGGACGGCACCGTAACATTGGGCGCTGGCACTGAGCTATTGGCATAGGTGGGATATATCACCAGGTCAAATCTGGCACCGGGAATCGCGCTCTCCTTCATCACACGTGAGAGCCCCATGTATTTCTTGGAATACGGTCCCCATACCGGCATCTGTTTTTGCTTCTCAATATCCATATATCCACATTCCTTTCTTGGGCGGCTTGGCTGACGGAGAAGAAACCGGCGCATAGCATAACGCCATAACTTGGCTAAATATCGTTATACGTGCGCCGATTTTATCCAACGTTTTATTCTTTTGTCTGCTTCAGTTGCAGTTTAGCGATTTGATCTTCAATCTCAATCATCTTTTTGCCAGTAAGCGGGTAGAACTTCATGGCGATTACGGAGATAATCCAGCCAGCAATGGGCATGCCGTTGTACAGTATCATAGTAACAAAAAACAACTCCGGGGTCAAGGAGTCAGTTACCCCTTCTTTTTGTACCCGCAGTCGCAGTAGGGTCCGCCGGAGGCAAGGGTGTACTGCC
>ENA-OPCT01000884-OPCT01000884.1-human-gut-metagenome-genome-assembly--contig:-NODE-884-length-14179-cov-3.078660_pt1 | contig 14179 bp, 10 predicted proteins | sample MGYA00241572_ERZ501495 | MGnify/ENA primary metagenome ERZ501495 (study PRJEB25962, sample SAMEA2042580) | human gut metagenome | biome: human gut; feature: human-associated habitat; material: faeces... | reverse complement strand
GGGTAGACAGTCGTCTGATGCGGGACATGGAGTCCGGTATCGCTTCATACGGGAATAAGGGGATAATTAATACTGCGGAAGAAGCCGAAGGCTATCAAGTTTACGGCACTCATTCTGTTGTTGCCGATAAAGACGGCGACGGAATGGACGATGCGTGGGAAGTGGCTCATGGTTTGGATCCGAAGAATCCGGAAGACCGTAACTTGGTAACCAAATCGGGATATACCATGCTGGAAGTCTATTTAAATAGTTTGGTGGGCGAAAATATTCCCATGTAACATTTCTTTTGGATATAAGGCATGCTGGTGCAGTCGTTTTTTATATGATGGAGTTCTCAGACTACTCAGGTTAAGGCAATGAACCATATTTACGGCGTCCTTGCTATATTAGAACAACCTACTCAACCGGATTAACAATCGGATACGTTCATTAACACATACTTCCCCCGATTGTTTTTTCCGGTTTTAGTAAAGCAGTGATTTTTAATAGATTACTGCTTTACTTAAAAGTAACGGCCGGATATCCCAAAACAAAGTTTTTTAGTTGAAAAGGGAAAGCCTGGTTTTCAGTCGGTTAGAAGCCAAGTACCTCTGGAACAGCCTTCGGTAGAGAAGAGGGATATTCATTCCACTGACCGTCTTATTAAATTTTGTATCAGTACTCTTTTGCATTCATTAACTGTTGAAGCGTCGAAATCCGATAATAACGGCAATGTGAGTATCGCATCTCTCTGCTTTTCCCCGTTATTCAGCAGAAGTTTGAATGCCGCGCAGCAGAGTTCCCATTGAAACCTCTCCTAAGTTTCAATCGTAATTCTGCTGCGCGACGTGTGCAATTCAGTAGAAATTGGATGCTATCTTAAAAGAAATGCTCCCTGTATGCCCTTGTTCTTTTACATTTTTTATAGTTTGGATCTTCGGAAGCATAAACATCTGAAAAATTGTTTTTTTCGAAGTAGCAGAGGAGATGAGCGTTTTTGTTGCAACCATTTGTGTTAGGGAATGTGAATTTTTAAAGGCGGATTTTGTTTGCTTATTAACAATTTGCCTGTTAGCCACCCCTCTTCTGCATACGGTGTTCATCGGGTGGCCGTTGATAATCAGAGTTAGTTATTAGTCTTTTGTTTTTATTTGGACAAGACGGATAAGCCGAGATGCTTGTGAACATTTGGCAAGCTCGATTTCATTTATTTCGTTTATAAAAGGTTTATAGTTTCGATTATTTATTAGAATTGGCGTACTTGTTTACTCTCGTCCGACATAAAAAGGGCCATATCATCACTCCGGTAAAGAGTTTGATATGGCCCTTTTTGTTTATTAGTTACCTCTGCGGCGTTTCCGAATCAGCGTTTAGTTTTTGATACGCCTATATTACGGAGCACACTTACATCTTATTTCTTCAATGCCGCAATATTTTCTTTCAGCGAAATAATTTTACTTTCCGCATCAGCTTGTTTCTTGCGTTCCATTTCGATGACATGAGCAGGAGCTTTGCCTACGAACTTTTCGTTACTTAGCTTTTTCAGCACGCTTTGCAAAAATCCTTCCTGATATTTCAGGTCGGCTTCTAGTTTGGCAAGCTCTTCTTCTACATTGATCATGCCGCCAAGCGGAATGAAATATTCAGTAGTTCCTACCATGAAAGAGGCGGCTCCTTCCGGTTTCTCCGTTACCGTTTCTATGGAAGAGAGGTTGCAAAGTTTCTTCACAACATCTTCATACATAATCACTTTCCGGCTGTCTCCCATTACCTGTAAATCCAAAGCCTCTTTCTGGGCAATATTCTTCTGGGTACGTACGTTGCGTATACCCGTAATGATTTCCTTAATCTGCTCGAATAATTCAACATCGGCAAGGTTTTGTTTATAAAGGTCTGCGTTGAAAGAAGGCAATTGAATTTTCATAATGCTGTCACCGTCTTTCTTCTGCGTATCATCGATATGTTGCCATAGCTCTTCGGTGATGAATGGCATGAAAGGATGAAGTTGCTCCAATAATACCTCGAAGAAATTGAGTGTCCTCAAGTAAGTCGCTTTATCGATTGGTTGTCCGTAAGCCGGTTTTATCATTTCCAGATACCAGCTTGAAAATTCATCCCAAAAGAGTTTGTAAACAGCCATCAGCGCTTCGCTTAAACGATATTTGGCGAAGAGGTCTTCTATTTCGATGGAGACTTTATCCAGCATACCGGTAAACCAGTTGATTGCCTGCTCCGCGTATTTGGGCTGTGGTATGTCGGCTACTTCCCAACCTTTTATCAGGCGGAAGGCATTCCATATCTTATTATTGAAATTGCGTCCTTGTTCACAGAGCGCTTCATCAAACAGAATATCATTTCCGGCGGGAGCGGCAAGCATCATTCCCATACGCACGCCATCGGCTCCAAAACGTTCGATCAGTTCCAGCGAGTCGGGTGAGTTACCGAGAGACTTGCTCATTTTGCGACCTAATTTGTCGCGCACAATACCTGTAAAGTACACGTTTTTAAACGGCATCTTGCCTTCGTATTCGTAGCCTGCCATAATCATGCGAGCTACCCAGAAGAAGATGATGTCCGGAGCTGTTACCAAATCGCTGGTGGGATAGTAATAGTTGATTTCTTCGTTTCCCGGGTTATTGATACCGTTAAATAGCGAGATTGGCCATAACCAGGAAGAGAACCATGTGTCCAGGCAGTCTTCGTCTTGGCGTAAATCGTTCAAAGTCAAAGCCCCGTTGCCCGTCTTTTCTTTGGCAAGTTCCAGTGCCTTTTCAGGTGTTTCGGCTACTACATAACCGCCTTCCGGCAAGAAGTAAGCCGGAATACGGTGCCCCCACCATAATTGGCGGCTGATACACCAGTCCTTGATGTTTTCCATCCAATGCTTATACGTATTCTTGTATTTAGCAGGATAAAACTTGATGTCGTCCGTCATGACAGCTTCCAAAGCCGGTTTGGCAATTTGCTCCATTTTCAGGAACCATTGCATGGAGAGTTTCGGTTCGATGGCAACGTTGGTACGTTCAGAGAAACCTACTTTATTGGTATATGCCTCTACTTTTTCCAACAATCCGGCTGCCATAAGGTCTTTTTCTATCTGTTCGCGTACATCGAAACGATCCATACCGACGTAAAGTCCGGCAGCCTGGCTTAATGTTCCGTTATCGTTGAATATATCTATACTTGGAAGATTGTATTTCTCGCCAAGCATGTAGTCGTTTACATCGTGAGCCGGAGTCACTTTCAGGCATCCCGTACCGAATTCAATATCTACATATTCGTCTTCTATAACCGGAATTATACGGTTTACCAGCGGTACAATCACTTTCTTGCCACTCAGCCAGCGGTTCTTCGGGTCGTTCGGGTTAATACACATGGCTGTATCGCCCATAATGGTCTCCGGGCGGGTAGTTGCTACTATGGCATAACGGCGACCTTGAGCGTCGCGGTGAATCACTTCGCCCTCAGTTCCGGTTTCTCCCGTTCCGTCGTCTTCGGCCACATAATATTTCAGATAGTAGAGTTTGCTATGTTCTTCTTTGTAGATAACTTCTTCGTCGCTTAGGGCTGTCAACGCTTTTGGATCCCAGTTGACCATGCGTACACCTCGGTATATCAAGCCTTTGTTATATAAGTCGACAAATACTTTGAGCACACTTTCGCTACGTTCCTCATCCATGGTGAAAGCGGTGCGGTCCCAATCACACGATGCGCCTAGTTTGCGAAGTTGTTTCAGAATGATGCCTCCGTGTTCTTCGGTCCATGCCCAAGCATGTTTCAGGAATTCTTCGCGGGTAAGGTCCATCTTCTTGATACCTTGTTCCGCCAGTTTGTTTACCACTTTGGCTTCAGTGGCGATGGAAGCATGGTCGGTTCCCGGTACCCAACATGCGTTTTTGCCTTTCATGCGGGCACGGCGTACCAGAATATCTTGAATGGTATTGTTAAGCATGTGTCCCATATGGAGCACACCCGTGACGTTGGGGGGAGGAATGACGATGGTATACGGTTCTCTTCCATCGGGTTTAGAACTGAATAATTTATGATCCAACCAATATTGGTACCATTTTCCTTCCACCTCTGCAGGGTTGTATTTACTTGCTAATTCCATTGTTTTTATAATGTATTTTATTGATTTGCGAATAATTGCGTGCAAAATTAATAAAAAGAGGGTTACAAGCTTTATTGTAATGCGGGAAAATGTGCAGGAAACAGATGAATTTCATGGAACGATACGAAAAATAATACTTGCGAAGTAGAATATAGGCTTTTAGCGGGGAATGTTTAGGCTTTAAATTCCAGTGAACAGGGAATTTCATTTCTCTTTTTAATTAGTGGAACGTATAACTCTGTATGGATTTGCTACTGCAAAACGAGCGGATGATATATTTTCAATTACTCTGCTTCCTGTGCTCTATAATGCGTCCCTATCCGATTATTATTTCGGGTAAGATATTACTATTATACCGTTAACGCAGACATCCGTGTTTGGTAGTGGCAGAGGGCGTAGGGGTGAATGCTATTTTTTTAATTCATGCAATGCCCAAAAGTTTTACTTCAAATATTAAGGTAGAGAATGCCGGAATAGGTCCGTTACTACGTGTTCCGTATCCGACGACAAATGGGATGTAGATTATCCAATGGTCGCCTATATGCATTTGCTGTAAGGCTATCTGCCAGCCTTTAATCACTTGGTTCAAGCGAAAAGCCTCAGGGCACTTGCGTTTCCATGAATTGTCGAATTCGCGTCCATTGATGAGGTTTCCTTTGTAGTGTACCGTGACGATGCTGTTATAGCACGGTGTATTACCTCCTTTGCCCTTCTCTATCACTTTGTATAAGATACCGCTTGGCAGTTCTTTTATTCCCTGTTCCGTACGAAGTTTTTCTAAATATTGCTCGTTTTGTAATTTATATTCTTCTTTCCGTCCCATATTCCTTATTTGCGGCAAATTTACATAGAATATTTGGCTCTAACGGCGATTACCGTAATGAAATCGTTATCTATCGGAGGGATACTCCTGTTTTTGAAATAAAAAAGCGGGAAACAAGATGGCATTTCAGGTAACAGAAAAACCGGAATTTGTTATTACCTTGGAGAACACTTGGCGTTATAAGGATAAAATGTTTAACATGAATGATTGGCATTTGAAAATAAAACGTATGCTTTGTAACTTCGCACGCATATGCTAGTAGCATTGGTGAGCTTACGAAGCCAATGCCGTTATGTTTGTGCCTTCTTTGTTTGGTTGTGAAGCTTATAGGTTGAAACTTGTCAAACAGGCTGGAACAGAGATCTTTTCATGGCACATTATTAGTTACACTCCATACCATTATTAGTTATTCCGATAACTAATAATGTGAAATAGGGCGATATTAATTGTATGAGAAACTGTTGCGGATATTTGAGAAGCAACGTTCTCAATATAGGAAAGGCGGCTTCCCGGTATTTCGGAAAGCCGTCCCCGGACTGAAAAACGACCTATTGAAAAAAATAGAAAGCAATCTTTACCTTATTGTTTTTCAAAATCCGTTATTCTCCTTTTATATTGAACTAATATGATAAACAAATGAAGTGTTCCCTTTTTCCCATTCTATTATTTCTTCTTTGTATGGAATTTCTAATGCGTTTGGGTATCGGCATTCAAGGTTCCATTTTATTTGTTTCTCTTTTATATTGGTCTCGTGTCTTAGATTGCTTCACATCATTGGTGTTCTTAAAGGATTTTATGATTTGTACAGAATACGAACAACATCTTAGTTTTTGAATCTTATTAATGTTTTTCAAAATCCGTTGTTTTCTTTTTATTCCCAAACAATCTTTAATACATCATCTATAAAACCACGGCGAGAATTGGGCAGAGAAATATAGACTTCTTTATTTTTGTAGGTAAAAGGCACTTCTTTGCCATCGTGGAGCAATATGACTTGTTTAGGTTTAGATTTCCATTTGAGTGTTACGTTTCCTTGCATTTCTTTCAGTATATGAGCGTATACATTATTTCCGTTACGGGTAAGAGGAACATTGCATAAGTCATTCCAGTTCGGGAAATCAGTACTACCGATAACCGATTCGCGGTTTTTTGACATCCATTCTCCAATTTTGGCACATTCTTTATAGAAACCCGGACGCATCTCACCATCGGGTTGCGGACCGATATCGGGCAGATAATTTCCACCATACGAACGGGCATATACCAGAGCGGCAATCACTTTGTCGAGGTCGCGGAACGCAGCTCCCGGCGTATAGCCCCAATGTCCGCTCCATGTTTCGTTGAATTCCCACCATTCGCCCGGAGTGTAAGGACGTCCTTCAGTCATGCGTTTGCGCCAAGCTATCTCTTCCGTATGGAAGTCTCCAAAAGTTTTTCCTTCTTCGTTTGTTTCCCAACGGGGATTGATGATGATAGCCGGTTGGATTGCGCGTATCCAAGCGTGTAGTTTTTCATGATATGTATCGACTCCCGGCCAGTTCATGCCATCAAACCAAATTTCATCAATTTTTCCGTAACGTGTCAGCAATTCGCTAAGCTGTCCGATGGTGTAATCGAAAAACTTATCAAACTTTTGCTGGTTTTCCTCATCAGGATAACGATGGCCTTTGATACCTTGGGCGTAATCGTAATCCTTAAATGGGAGAGGGTAATCCGGATTACTCCAGTCGCGGGGTGAAAAGTAGAAACCTATGCGTAATCCATATTTACGACATGCATCCACCAGCGGGCGTAATAAGTCGCGTCCACCCATGTAGGTCTTGGTATTGTACTGACCGTATTCGGTGGGCCACAAACAATAGCCGTCATGGTGTTTAGCTGTGATCACAACATATTGGAAGCCTGCGTTTTTGGCAGCTAAAATCCATTTCTCTGCATCGTAGTTGCTAGGATTGAATTCCTCTGCAAGTTTGTAATACTTTTTGGGAGATACCGGATTGTCGTTTTTTAACCACGGGACATTTTTCAACATCGACCACGATGGGTCGGTTCCGGTAATAGAATGAATCCCCCAATGAATGAATAGTCCGAAACTTCCTTGTGGAAACCATTGCGCTTCCAGATGGATAGTGCGTTGAAACGGTACACCTTTAATAGTACGCATCAAGTTGAAAGCTTCTTTTTCCGTATAACCGGAAGGGCTTTGTGCCGCAGCTTGCATAAAGAGCCCGGTGAGTGCTAGAAGGATGAATGTCTTTTTCATAGTAATGAATTGTTTGTATTATTATTTTTTATCTGTTAATATCTTTATCAATATGCATTGATTGGAAAGAGAACTTCAGTACCTTACGAACGGGGATTTTCTACTTCCTAGTTCTATAAAGGTTCAGTTTATATTAGGTCATTAGCGAAAATTGCCGACTTCTGTTTGTATAAAAACAATAATGCAACCTTACTCTTGTTTATTCACTTTGAACTGAACATAGGTTTCAATCTTTCCTGATTTTCCTTTCCTTGTGAAGATAATTCGATTGATTGTTTTGCCGTTCCACCATTTGTAAGGTTCAATTCTACAAGAAGTTCCTTGTGGAATGCGAATTTCTGCTTTACCTCTTTTTCCTTCTATAAAGATAGTGTTTCCTTTACGATGTACTGAAAGCATGGTTTGCCAATAAAATTCCACTCCTTTGCCCTTTATCAGTTCATATTCGTCAGTTATGAATAATTTTTCAGGGGTAGGAGAGTACCAGTTGCGGAGATTTTTTGCGTAGTATTTTTCCCAACCTGGCGTAGCATCAATCTGCGCTTCAAAATGTTGGGTGTCTCCATTGCCGGAAGGTTTCACGTCGACGGGTATTGGATTAGCAGGTCCCGGGCGTTCTCCTTCTACCATTGGAATTAACATGTTATGCCATTGGCATTGCTTGGCAGCAAACGTCATAGCATCGCCGTAAGGTGCTCTTCCGTAATCGCCGGCGAAAACTTCTCCGGCAAATTCAATGATGAAACTTCCCTTATCTTCGTGAGTATGTCCTGCTTTAGCCTTGTTACCTTGTATAAGAATTTTCAGCCATTGGTTGTCTACTTTACGGGTGGAAGCCATAATGCCCATATCCGGAAACGAAACAAAAGGTTTTACTTCGGGGCTATTGGTTTGCAGGCGAGAAGGAATAACAAGTGCCAATAGTCCCGGCGATTGTTTTTGGGGTATAATACTGTCTGCTTCTTTCCGCGAAAGGGCTTTGCGATAGATGTCGCCCCAACGACTATTGTCCGACATCGCAGCAAGGAAGGCTACGGCATCCATGCGGTCGATGGTAGCTTCAGTGTCGCAAATGGAGATGAAATCGTTTTCAGGAACGGTGGAATATAATGCTTCAGCAAAACCCTCTGTATTCAGGATATTAGGAGGAATAACTTCTGCCAGCGATTTGCCGGTAGCCATGGCGTAATAGTAAAGTGCCAATCCGGCTTCGGCAATGGTGTAAGTCATGTATCCGGGGCCTTCTACATCTCCTCCATCGGGCAGGATAATAGTTTGTAAGGAGTTAACCAAATCTTTATAGGCCAGCTCTAGATAAGGTTTCACCCTTGGCATGGTTTTTTCGAGGATGGCATAAGCTAGAATACGCCCATGTGAAAAAACAGACATCTGATTCATACGGTGGATATATTCAGCACTCCAAGTGATATAGTTAATATGTCCGATTCCGTCTATAGCAAGACGTTTCAGAATAAAGTTCTTGCCGGCTTGAGTAAACATTTCGCCGGCTAAATCGAGTGTGATAGCAAGTTCGTGTGCAGCCCAACTTTCGCGAAAAGCGGCATGTACCCAGTTACTTCCCGGAAAATGTCCCATAAATCCTTCGTCCCAATAGGGTGTCACAGCCAGTGTCATCGCATAGCGGGCGGCCATACGGAGCATTTCTTTGTTTTTGGTAAGAATTCCGGCAATAGCAAGTTCCGAAGGTTTAAGGTCTGGCATATTTAAATCTCGGTCGCGTCCGAAGCGGATACTGTTGCCTAAATATTCTTTTATAAGGTCTTCAGGGTTGGATTGCATTAATTTTTTTGCTGCATCGAGATAGGCGGAATGCCCGTCTCTTTGTATCAGCGATTCATGTCGGGCGCGTATTTCGTTGAGTTGCTTTTTACTGAAAACAATACCGTAAGTAGGAGTAAATTCCGGTTCATACTCTTCGGGTTGTATATGTTGCTTCCATTCTTTTCCGAAAGGAAGCAGACTTTGTTCATATTCAGACAATTTCTTTTCGTTTTGCAGAATTATCCAAAGAATGGCTCCGGCTTGTACTCCTTTCTCTTTAGAATAAACGGATAAAGTCAGATGTTTTAACTTTTGTGCTCCATTTAGCGGAATTGTATATTCCCGATGTTGGTCGGGCAATTTGTTAAAAATCTGTTCTTTCACACCTTTTTCTGTTTTGACGGAAACTACCAGCTGAGAGTTGTCGGGAATGGCAGCTCCTACTATTAGATTATCGTATATGCCAACGGACACATCAAACTCTTTTTCCATGCAAAATGCAGCTCCTTTTATAGGTGGACGCAACCATTGAAACATGGCTCCATGGAACATTCTGTATTCTTTTTGCATGGTAAGGCCAATGGCGCTTCCATCGTGGATATGCCAATCTTGCGGTTTGTATAGATTTTCTTCTAAGAAGGTTACTAAAACGGCTTCTCCTGGATTAATAAGTACGGGTTGGATATCTTTCGTATTTCTGGCTGGTGTAATTTTGCTGCGGTTGTTCGTCCATGATAAATAGTCGGATTGCATTTTTATATTCATTCTTGTTTGTTGAGGAAGAGCATTTGGGGACTTATTGTCTCTTTCTACAAACATATCGGATATGCTATTTCCAGCAAACAAGTTTGTTGGGAGTCCTACTGTGCATACAAGTAAAAAGGTGTATATTTTCTTCATGTATTTTTAGTTTTACTTTATTTAAAGATAAATATATTAGTATATGTAGTATTCATGAATTTTCTGATTCTTATAAAACCTACATGTAATTATATTAAAATTAAAGAGTCATTATTTCGTTCGTAATTAAAAAAGTTTGTGACCTCTTTGCAGAGGCATTATTTTCTTTATGTTCTAAGCCTGTTTTATTGACTGATAATTTCTGTTATTCTAATTTATATTTTAAGCCATTTTTGTAATGAATATTAATGAGATATAAATGGTAAGCCATTTTATTATATTTTCTTAGTTTGGGTTATGTTTCAAATAAACTCCAGTTACGGCTATAATAAGCACGGTGAAGGTTTTTCAGTTCTTCCATTGATGCTTGTCGGTTAAGCAAAATATATTCAATGTCTTTATACAGGTAGAAAGCCAGCCAATAGCCGTAATGATAACGTTCTCGGATGGAACGCGGATGCATCATCACGGCATACCAGGAGGTTTCGAGCTCATACTTTTTTGCTATTTCAAGTACTTTTAAAGCATGAGCCCACATGTCATCTGATACTTTTTTTTGTAGATGGCAAAAGTCATTGTAAGATAGGTTAGCAGTCTGAATTAATTCGCATGTATCTTCCAAGCCTAGTTCATGCAAAGAAATTTTGGTTTCGAAAAGCGTATCGCCGTCCAAATCATATTCTATTTGGTCGAAGAAACCATTTTGGTCGACATCTGTATAACGGACAGTTGCGAAGCATTCCGGCTCTTTCCGTATTCTTTCTGGTCCGTACCCATCGTATAGAAGTCCCATACCTTGGTAAAATTGGCTGAATTGGTCGATGCGCCAGATACCGTCTTCGGCTCCATAGAGATGGATTCGTCCGTCGAAGCGACTGACGTAGAATTGCCCTTTTCCGGAATTGTCGCGATCCCATTCCCCTCGGTCTCCTGCGGGATCCGATTGAGCATTATTATCCACTCCTCCTTTCCAAGGTCCTACATTGAATGGGTTAAGAGGGTGATACATCTCTACCCGTTCCCAGCGATTACAGTCATCATCCTCATCATAAGTGAACCAAGTTTCATCCCATTGCCCCCGTTGAAAAATTAAGTTCCATGCGTTATCGTGGTCAGGGTAAAGCAGTTCAGTGATTTGTCGCCAGCGAGGATCCATGAATAAAGAATCGGCTTCAGACAATCCGCGCATGTTTTTATTCGTATGTCGTTGGTCGGTATAATCAAATCCCGGGCCTTTGAAATGAAGGGTCATGTCTAAATCAAATTCGTTTCCGGGAGCATTATCGTTATCCATATCCCAAGAAATGGATACCCAGTCGATACGTCCTTTTAGATTTGCATTACGTTGTTTTCCTACCACCTCATGTCTCGGAGTATCTAATAGGCGGATTGCCATTTCTGTCAGCCCGTCATGATCTGGATCGTAAAAAAGAAATGGAGTTTCCCAATTCAATCTTAAGTCATTAATCTTCTCCGGACTCTCGTGAATTTTTAAAAAAGCAGTTTGACCATGATAGTCCGTAAAGAAATTGGAGGTTCCGCTATGTAACCAGTTGCGTAGCTGGAATGTAAGCCAGTCGATGCACCCCATAATATTATCATGGTCAGTATCGATAACCCACATATAATGCCCGCTACTTTTCATTTTCTCATTCTCTTTACAATTTTCTACTATTACCATCATTGCCGGATTCCCATCCTCATCTGCTGCTATCCAGTCGATAATAAGATCTCCGTATCCACCATAGAAACCATCCTGATTTAAATCAATCATGAGGCATCCATTCTTTGTACTACCTTCGAGATCTCCATAATTCATGCTCCCATCATCGTCAATCCACTGTATAGGAATGCCGGATGCTGTAATAGTTTGTAATATTTCTGGTTTTCCATCTCCGTTTAAATCTATATATCGAGGTGAATGTCCTATTGGAGCAGGAGGAAAACGAAAAGGAAATAATAGAGTACGAGTGTTCCAATAAGTAGAATCCCGTGTTTGTGTTATTGCATTTATTGGAACAAACATTAATAAGAATAATAAAAAATAAGATAGCACTTCTCTTTTCATTTGCGTATTTATATCTAAAAGATTCCGATATAAGTAGTACGTATTATGATAAGAATATACTCAATATCCCTTCATAAAATAACATAATTTTTGAGTTAACTCTCATTGAAGAAATTGTGTCATAATAAGTTGGACTTAATTGTATGGCCGAATTTGATAGATTTTTGTTAGAAGGATGTTATATATTTAAATATCGAATTTTACGGTGATTTTTCTATCTCTTGCAAAGACTTTAATTCATACATTCATTGAATTTTTTAATTGCATGGGTTAGGGGTATGAGCATGCTTTGCCTGTGATGCAATTAAGCTTTTTATTTGTAATTGCCGAATTAAAACGTTTGAATGTGCATAGGTAATTTCTTTTTTTGCTATTTTTGTGAACTTTCTTATAATTGAGAGAATATGCATACAAAAGAAGAAAAGTTAGAGGCTTTTGGCCGTTTCCTTGATATATTGGATGAATTGAGAGTGAAGTGTCCGTGGGACCGGAAACAAACGAATGAAAGCTTGCGTCCCAATACCATAGAGGAGGTTTATGAACTTTGCGACGCACTGATAAAAAATGACAAGAAGAATATTTGTAAAGAGTTAGGAGATGTGTTGCTGCATGTGGCCTTTTATGCTAAGATTGCTTCCGAAACAGGAGATTTTGATATAAAGGATGTTTGCGATCGCTTGAGCGAAAAACTGATATATCGTCATCCACATGTTTTTGGCGAAATAAAAGCAGATACGGCAGAAAAAGTGTCGGAGAATTGGGAACAGTTGAAATTGAAGGAAAAAGACGGGAATAAATCCGTATTGAGTGGAGTGCCTGATGCTTTGCCTTCTATGATTAAAGCTTATCGTATTCAGGATAAAGCCCGCAATGTAGGTTTTGATTGGGAACAGCGTGAGCAAGTCTGGGATAAAGTAAAAGAAGAAATCGGAGAATTCCAAGCTGAAATCGATAGTATGGATAGAGATAAGGCGGAAGCTGAGTTCGGTGATTTATTTTTCAGCCTGATTAATACCGCAAGGCTTTATCATATAAATCCGGATAATGCATTGGAACGTACTAATCAAAAGTTTATCCGGCGTTTCAATTATTTGGAAGAACATACTTTAAAAGAAGGCAAAGATTTGCAACATATGTCTCTTGAAGAGATGGATGCTATCTGGAATGAAGCAAAGAAAAAAGGACTTTGATTATAAATAAATATTTAGCATTATGGGTAATATTAAAAATTATTTGGGAATGGGAGTTTTGGTGCTATTTATAGCATGTCAGTCGAAACCCAAACATGATATTGAAATTATTGATGTGCATGATACATCGAATGAAGTAACCGTATCCGGTTCGATATTAAATGCTACTATGAATACATTGACTTTAATTACAGAGGTTGGTGATACCGTAACTTTCAATACGTTGGATGCGGAAAAAGAAGGTTCGATTTTAAAAGGTGATCATGCGGAAGTGACCTATGAGAATACGGAGCAGAATCAGGAAACATCCGTTCCGGCTGTTTATAAAGTTATAGTCTCTCCAGCTCCTGAAAAATTAATGGGTTCGTGGGTAGAGCCTACCGTTATCGGTGATGTTCCTTATCAAGGTATTAAATTGGATGAAAATGGAGTTGCTATGTATTAATATGGAGACCTTGACTTATGAGAGTTGGGAAATTTTGAAAGGGCAATTGATTTTGAAATCTACCAGTGAGGGAAGTGGACAACCCATTACATGTATTGATACCTTTAATATTGCTTTATTGACCCCAGATTCTTTAGTTTTAGAAAATCCAGATTATTCTTTACGCTATGGTAAATTGAAGAAATAATAGCAAGAGAGGATAAGTGTGAAGAGATTGGATGAATATTCCTTTTTAGGGCTAAAATGAGGGAATGATTATATGATTTAGAAGAATGTCTCTTAAAAATAGGGATATTCAGTAAATATTCTTATTTTGCATACCCTGAAGAGTAAATCTATTATTTTGTTGGCTTTACTCTTCATTTTTTATGTTTTGTTACTCTCTCCTGTTAAAATTGGACCGATTTTGGGATATCCCTAAAATAGAATTCGGTAAAAGGAAAATGTATTAAGCAATAATTTCGGGTGCGTAAGACTCCTAAAGTAAACTGTGTCGCGTTTTATATTTCTTTTAGACCTTATCGGTCAGGAAATGGTCAGTACTGACTCTTTAGGTTTAAAATGGGATATTCAGTAAATGTCCCTAAAAATATGATAGCATATGAAGATTATAGCTTA
>ENA-OPCT01000880-OPCT01000880.1-human-gut-metagenome-genome-assembly--contig:-NODE-880-length-14223-cov-6.192970_pt1 | contig 14223 bp, 9 predicted proteins | sample MGYA00241572_ERZ501495 | MGnify/ENA primary metagenome ERZ501495 (study PRJEB25962, sample SAMEA2042580) | human gut metagenome | biome: human gut; feature: human-associated habitat; material: faeces... | reverse complement strand
TACATGCTTGAACGATTTATTTGCGTGTTTGGGATTAGCCCAGCCGGCATGGCGCATCTGCCCCACATCGAGCAGTTGCGCGAGATGATGCGCAATGCGCTTTCCCTCTCCCCGGTGCATCAGGTGCTGATCGAGAAGAGCATCAAGGGGTATAAGGAGATCGAATACGAGGTGATCCGCGACCACAACGATACGGCCATTGCGATCTGCAATATGGAAAACATCGATCCGGTCGGCGTCCATACGGGCGACTCGATCGTGGTGGCTCCGAGCCAGACGCTGACCAACAAGGAGTATCAGTTGCTGCGCGACAGCGCCCTGCGGCTGATCCGTGCCCTGAAGATCGAAGGCGGCTGCAACGTGCAGTTCGCGCTCGATCCCCTCTCGTTCAACTACTACCTGATCGAGGTCAATCCCCGCGTGTCGCGGTCGTCGGCTCTGGCGTCGAAGGCCAGCGGCTATCCGATCGCCCGCGTCAGCGCCAAGATCGCCGTGGGCCTTACGCTCGACGAGATCCGCATCGCCAATACGCCGGCCAGCTTCGAACCGGCTCTCGACTATGTGGTTACCAAGATCGCCCGCTTCCCGTTCGACAAGTTCAGCGACGCTTCGAACCAGCTCGGAACCCAGATGAAGGCGACGGGCGAGGTGATGTCCGTGGGCCGCACGATGGAGGAGAGCCTCCTGAAGGCGGTGCGCTCGCTCGAAACGGGGGTCTGCCATATCTACCATAAGAAATTCGACGACTGGACGGTCGATCGGATGCTCTCCTATATCAAGGAGGGAACGGACGACCGTCTTTACGCCATCGCCGAGCTGATCCGCCGGGGCGTCGAGCTGGCGCTGATCTACAACAGCACCAAAATCGACATGTTCTTCCTCGAGAAGTTTAAGAACATCGTCGAGTTCGAAAAGGTCGTAGCGGCCAATCCCCGCGACATCGAAACGTTGCGCGACGCCAAACGCATGGGTTTTAGCGACAAGTTCATCGGTCAGTTGTGGGGCATGAGCCAGAAGGAGATGTTCCTGCTGCGGCGCGAGCACAATATTTTCCCGGTTTATAAGATGATCGATACCTGCGCGAGCGAGTTCTCCTCCTATGTGCCCTATTTCTATTCCACTTACGAGCAGGAAAACGAGTCGGTCGTGAGCGAACGCGAGAAGATCGTGGTGCTCGGTTCGGGACCGATCCGCATCGGGCAGGGCGTCGAGTTCGACTATTCGACCGTGCATGCCATCTGGTCGATCCGCGCCGCCGGGTACGAGGCGATCATCATCAACAACAATCCCGAAACCGTTTCGACGGACTATACCACCAGCGACAAGCTCTATTTCGAGCCGCTGACCGTAGAGGACGTGATGAACGTCATCACCCTCGAAAAACCCAAAGGAATCGTCGTGTCGCTCGGCGGCCAGACGGCGATCAACCTCGCTGAACCGCTGCACGAACTGGGTGTGCCGATCATCGGTACGGGTGTCGAGGCGATACGGAATGCCGAAGACCGGGGTTGTTTCGAGAAGATCATGGAGGAGTTGGGAATACCCCAGCCTGAGGCCGAGGCCGTGACCGACATCGAAGCCGGTGTGCGGGCCGCCGAACGGATCGGCTACCCGGTGCTGGTGCGCCCGAGCTACGTGCTGGGCGGCCGGGCCATGCAGATCGTTTCGAACGAGGAGCGTCTGCGCCACTATCTCCAGACGGCGGTCGAAGTCAATGAGGACAGCCCTGTGCTGGTCGATCGTTATATCATGGGCCGCGAACTGGAGGTGGACGCTATCTGCGATGGCAAGGATGTCTTCATTCCCGGTATCATGGAGCACGTCGAGAAGACGGGCATCCACTCCGGCGACTCGATCAGCGTCTATCCGACCTTCAGCGTGAGCCAGAAAGCCAAGGACAAGATCATCGATTATACCGTGCGGCTGGGCCGCCGGATCGGTATCGTCGGTCTGTATAATATCCAATTTATCCTCGACGGGGAAGAGGACGTATATGTGATCGAGGTTAATCCCCGCTCGTCGCGCACCGTGCCGTTCCTTTCGAAAGCGACGGGTGTCCCGATGGCCGACATCGCCACGCGGGTCATCCTGGGCCATTCGCTCCGGGAGCAGGGCATTACCGAAGTATATGGCAGGGAGCGTTCCCGCTGGTTCGTCAAGGCACCGGCCTTCTCGTTCGCCAAGATCCGGGGCATGGAGTCCTACCTCTCGCCCGAGATGAAATCCACGGGCGAGGCGATCGGATACGACAACAAGCTCACCCGGGCGCTCTACAAGGCGCTCCAGTCGTCGGGCATGACCGTCGCCAACTACGGTACGATCTTCCTCACGATCGCCGACAAGGACAAGCAGGATGCGCTGCCGCTGGTACGGCGCTTTTACGACCTGGGTTTCAATATCGAGGCGACGAAGGGCACGGCGGAATTCCTGCGTCAGCACGGTATTCGCACCCGTACGCGCCGCAAGTTGAGCGAAGGCAGTACGGAGATCATCGACTCGCTGCGCCAGGGCCATGTGAGCTATGTCATCAATACGATCGACATCAACCAGCACAACACCCGGCTGGATGGTTACGAGATCCGCCGCACGGCCGTCGAGAACAACGTGACGATCTTCACGGCGCTCGAAACGGTAAAGGTCCTGCTGGATGTATTGGAGGAGATAACCCTGGGTGTTTCGACCATTGATGCCGAATAGTTTTCGATTTCATGCGGCGACTGCGTCACATCCCTCTTTGATCCGAATGGGAAATACGGATAGTATTCCCCATCCGCTTCAAAGTCACGATGCACCGCATTTGCCGGCCTGAAATCAAAAGCGAGTTTCGTTCAGAGGGCACCTTTCGCACCTCCTCGCAGTCCGCGGCAGTCCCATACCAGCGAGTATGCTCCTGCCTCGTCCTGCTTCGGTCGGCGCGAAACCGGCTCCTTTGAAATTAAAACCGGAGCGAAACAGATAAAAAACAATGTACAAGAAAGGCATATATACTGTTACGGCCAACGAACCGCTGACGCCCTCCGTCTGGCGGATGACGCTCGAAGGGGATACGCAATATCTGACCCGTCCCGGGCAGTTCGTCAATATCGAGGTCGAAGGGCTCTACCTGCGCCGTCCGATTTCGGTGTGCGACTACGACGAGCGGACGCTGACACTGATCTATAAGGTCGTCGGCGAAGGCACGGCCCGGTTGAGTGAAATGAAGACCGGCGAAAAGCTCGACCTGCTGACCGGACTGGGCAACGGGTTCGATCCGGATGCGGAGTGCCGCAGGCCTCTGTTGGTCGGAGGCGGAGTGGGCGTTCCGCCCCTCTACAACCTGGCCAAAAAACTGATTGACAAGGGTAGAAAAGTGACTGTGGTGTTGGGATTCAATACCGCTTCGGAGGTTTTCTACGAGGAGGAGTTTCGGGCGCTCAGTGCGGAGGTCTTCGTAACGACAGCGGACGGCACGCACGGGATAAAGGGTTTCGTAACGACGGCGATCGCCGAAAAGAAGCCGGATTTTGATTATTTTTACGCCTGCGGCCCGCTGCCGATGCTGCGTGCATTGAGCGATGCGACGGGCGACACGCCGGGCGAATTGAGTTTCGAGGAGCGCATGGGCTGCGGCTTCGGCGGCTGCATGGGTTGTTCCTGTCAGACGAAAAACGGGGCCAAACGCATCTGCAAGGAGGGACCGGTACTGAAGAAAGAGGAGGTTGTTTGGTAGATTATTAATAATTGAAATGGAAGATTATATTAAATATATAAGACCTGTATTGTTGGAAAAATTTGAATTTCAAAATTATGGTCATGCATTGGAGATTTTGAATGAGGCATATCCTATTGAGTGGAATGAAATACAGGATAGTCTGGAGAATTTATCTATTTCAGTTGAGGAATTAAAAATAGCAGGAGGTAATGAGACTGCTATTCCTAAAAAATTTGATGATGTTTTATATCCTTTAGGATGGCGTGAGATAAGAATCACAGGAGATTTATTAGTTAAAATATATCCAAGACGAGCGAATCAAAGAGGACGCTTTACAGAAGATCCTATTGATGAGAAAATATTAAAGGGATATATTGATGGGCATAATATTGACTTTATTAAAGAGAAAGTTGCGTTTGATTTAGAGTGGAATAGTAAGGATTCAAACATTTGATCGTGATCTATTGGCGATGAGAACGTATTTTGATTGTGGTTTAGTGGAAGTTGGAATAATTGTGACACGATCAAAAGAATTAAATGATGTATTTAAGCAGATTGTTGATCATAATGGAAAGTCTTTAATGCCAAAATATGGAGCAAGTACAACTTGGATGGGTAAATTAGAGTATAGATTACGATCCAGGAGAAATGGTGGTTGTCCGATTCTTGCTATAGGAATTAAGAAATCGTGCATTAGAGATGAGTAAAGAGGAATTAGAATTTACGATAAATGCTTTTAGAGCATTTACTGCAGGGAAAAAATATAAAACTATCTATGCAGATCCTCCTTGGCAGTTTCAAAATAGGACGGGGAAAGTTGCTCCAGAACATAAAAGACTTGCTCGTTATGGAACAATGACGTTGGAGGAAATAAAACAATTGCCGGTGTCCGAAGTTGCAGATGATAAGAGTCATTTATATTTATGGATTCCTAATGCACTTCTGCCTGAAGGTTTAGAGGTTATGAAGGCGTGGGGGTTTGAATATAAAACCAATATTATTTGGGAAAAGGTTCGGAAGGATGGAATGCCTGATGGACGAGGAGTTGGTTTTTATTTTAGGAATGTAACAGAGATGTTATTATTTGGGATTAGGGGTAATAATAATAGAACATTGGATGCAGGAAGATCTCAAGTAAATTTGATCCGCTCAATAAAACGAGAACATTCAAGAAAACCAGATGAATTTATTCCTCTGATAGAGCATTGTTCTTCAGCTCCATTTTTGGAACTATTTGCTCGAGGCAACAGAGATGGGTGGGATGTATGGGGCAATCAAGCCACTGAAGATTATGAGCCAACATGGAATACATATGCAAATCATACGGTTGCGATAAAAAATAAATAATAGGATGGATATATCTGTAGAACTGAGCGGCCTTCGGCTGGATAATCCGGTCGTGCCGGCCAGCGGTACGTTCGGCTACGGCAACGAGTACAAGGATTTTTACGACATCAATATTCTCGGGTCTTTTTCTTTCAAGGGAACTACGCGCGAGGCACGCTTCGGCAACCCCACGCCCCGCATCGCCGAGTGTACGGCTGGGATGATCAATGCCGTCGGGTTGCAGAATCCCGGTATCGATGCGGTGATCGGCGAAGAGCTTCCCCGGCTGAAGACGTTCTTCCGCAAGCCGGTGATCGCCAACATCAGCGGTTTTTCGGTCGAGGAGTATGCCTATTGCTGCGAGCGGATCGACAAGGAGGAACAGGTCGGTTTGATCGAGGTCAATGTAAGCTGTCCCAATGTGCGGCACGGCGGCATGAGCTTCGGCACGTCGCCCGAGGCGGCGGCCGAGGTGACGCGTGCCGTGAAAGCCGTGACTACCAAACCGGTCTATATCAAACTCAGTCCTAACGTGACGGACATCGTGGCGATCGCCCGGGCGTGCGAGGAGGCCGGTGCCGACGGTATCTGCCTGATCAATACGATGCTGGGCATGCGGATCGACGTGAAATGCCGCAAACCGGTCGTCGCCAACGTTATGGGCGGATTTTCCGGTGCGGCGATCTTTCCTGTGGCCGTGCGGATGGTTTACCAGGTGGCTAAGGCGTGCCGGATTCCGGTGATGGGCTGCGGCGGCGTGGAGACGGCCCGCGACGTTATCGAAATGATGATGGCCGGGGCGACGGCCGTGCAGGTGGGGGCCGCCAACCTGCGGAACCCTTATGCCTGCAAGGAGATCGTCGAGGCATTGCCCCGCGAAATGGAGCGGCTGGGGATCGAACGGCTGTCCGATATTATCGGCATCGTGAAGTAATTTTGTGAAAATTATAAAGAAGCAAGAGATATGACCAACAGAGACGTAATCATCGCCTGCGATTTCAGCAGCGCCGAAGAGACTTTCCGGTTCCTCGATCTGTTTAAGAACGAGGCCCGCAAACCTTTCCTGAAGATCGGCATGGAGCTTTTCTATGCCGAAGGGCCTGAAATCGTGCGTGAGATCAAGCGCTGGGGGCACCGGATTTTCCTCGATCTGAAACTGCACGACATTCCCAATACGGTCAAGAAGGCGATGGCCGTGCTTTCGCGCCTCGACGTGGACATGTGCAACGTGCATGCGGCCGGTACGATCGAGATGATGCGTGCGGCGGTCGAAGGGCTGACCCGTCCGGACGGCACGCGCCCGCTGCTGATCGCCGTGACGCAGCTTACTTCGACTTCGGAGGAGCGTATGCAGCGCGAGCTGCTCATTTCGGCTTCGATCAACGATACGATCGTCAAGTATGCGCAGAATACCCGCGAAGCGGGACTGGACGGCGTGGTCTGCTCGCCGCTGGAGGCCGGTATGGTGAAGGCGGCCTGCGGAAAGGAGTTCCTGACCGTTACGCCCGGCGTGCGTTTTGCGGACGGAGAGGTGGCCGATCAGGTGCGGGTCACGACTCCGGCGCGTGCGCGGGAAATCGGCTCGGACTATATCGTGGTTGGGCGTCCCATCACGGCGGCAGCCGATCCCGTGGCGGCCTATCGCCGGTGCGTGGAGGAGTTCGTGAAATAGAGTGTGCGACGGTAGGGAGTATTTCGGGCGGTACGGAAGGAAGGGCTGCTTTGCGGCCCGGATCGAGCGATACGGACGGGATTCGTGTCGTGCGGCAGTTGTCTAAAATGGGTTTGGGAGCGTGGAGTTCGCGGAACTTCGGTCGGCACGGGTGTTGCCGGATCGTGCGAACGGAATGCGCGCCGAATTGCGGCGACCGAAGAGGCCGATTGCCGCGACAGGCAAGAAATAAGTTTTACTCTAAATCAAGAAAGTTATGAAACCGGTTACACTTTTCTATCAGCCCCGGTGCCCCTTCTGCAAGAAGGCGCTGGGTTATCTGGAGGAACTGCAGCGGCAGGAACCGTACAGCCGCATCGAAATCAGGATGATCGACGAACTGGCCGAACCCGAAGTGGCCGACCGTTACGACTACTATTACGTACCGACATTTTACGTCGGGGACAAGAAAGTGCACGAGGGCGGTATTATGCCCGACGAGGTGGAGGCCGTACTCCGTATGGCCCTCGACGAGCGATAGGCGGAAAGCCGTTTTTGCGGAAAAAGGAATGACAATCTAAAGAATGTAGAAATAGTTATGGAAAGAGAAATTGCCAAAGGCCTGCTCTCGATCGGTGCGGTATTCCTGCGCCCCGAGCAGCCGTTTACCTGGGCGAGCGGTATCAAAAGCCCGATTTATTGCGACAACCGGTTGATTCTGACCGCCCCCGAGGTGCGGAAGAAGGTCGAGGCCGCGATTGCGGAAACGGTGAAGGCGAAATTCCCCGCGTGCGAGGTGCTGATGGGAACATCGACGGCAGGCATCGCTCATGCGGCCATCGCCGCGACGATCCTCGACCTGCCGATGGGATATGTCCGCAGCGGCTCGAAGGATCACGGTCGAGGGAATCAGATCGAGGGTAAGCTCGATAAGGGGCAGAAGGTCGTGGTGATCGAAGACCTGATTTCGACGGCGGGATCGTGTATCGAAGTGGTCGAGGCGTTGCGTGCGGCGGGTGCCGAGGTGCTGGGCGTAGTGAGCATTTTTACGTACGGTATGAAGAAAGGGTTGGAGCGGCTTGCTGCAGCCGACGTAATCAACCATAGCCTTTCGAATCTCGATGCGCTGGTCGAAGTAGCGGCCGAGGAGGGGTATATCAAGCCGGAGGATCGGCAGCGCCTGATCGCCTTCCGCGACAATCCTTCGGACGAAAGCTGGATCAACAAATAAACCGCTATGCGCCATTTAATCGACCCTACGGATCTGTCGGTCGCCGAGATCGGGCAGATCATCGCCCTGGCGGAAGACATCATCGCCAACCGGGCCAAATACAGCGAAGCCTGCAAGGGCAAAAAACTTGCGACGCTCTTCTACGAGCCTTCGACCCGCACGCGGCTGAGTTTCACTTCGGCCATGCTGGAGCTCGGCGGCAGCGTCATCGGTTTTTCGGACGCCGCTTCGTCGTCGGTGTCGAAGGGCGAAACGGTCGCCGATACGGTACGGGTGATTCGTTGCTTCGCCGACATCATCGCCATGCGCCATTTCAAGGAGGGGGCGCCGCTGGTCGGTTCGCAGTATGCCGGTATCCCGGTCATCAATGCCGGGGACGGCAGCCACAGCCATCCGACGCAGACACTTACCGACCTGCTGACGATCAAGCGCGGTAAGGGCGGCGGCGTTTTCCTTGGGCATCAGCAGCGTTTCGGCGGCGATCTGAAATTCGGCCGCACGGTGCATTCGCTTATCAAGGCGATGTCGCGCTACGAAGGGATTCGGGTGGTGCTGATCGCCCCCGACGAGCTGCGGCTGCCCGAGTATATGCTTCATGAGATCGAAACCCAGACCGAAGGGGTGGAATTCCGCGAGGTATCGACGATGGAGGAGGTGATGCCCGAGTTGGACATTCTCTATATGACCCGCGTGCAGAAGGAGCGTTTCCTCGACGAGGAGGAGTTCAACCGCGTGAAGGACAGCTTCGTGCTGGATCCGTCGAAACTCCGCACGGCCAAGCCGGATATGATCGTGCTGCATCCGCTGCCCCGCGTGAACGAAATCACGCGTGCGGTGGACAACGATCCCCGGGTAGCCTATTTCCGGCAGGTCGAGAACGGCAAATTCGTGCGTATGGCCTTGATCTATACATTGTTGAAGTGGGCCGAAGGCGAGAAGCTCGCCGCAGTCCCCGACCTGGCCGAGGGGATGTTCATAGACCGGAGTATGAAATGTCCCAACTCCCGGTGTATTTCGGCTACGGAGGATGTCGATCCGCTTTTCGTCAAAGCGGGAGACACCTGCCGTTGCGCTTATTGCGAGGCGAAAATCCGGTAGCGGATTTTGTCGATACAATGTCGAAATAAAACTGTCGGGATTGTTAGGTTGTCGTTGAAATTATTCGTACTTTTGTGCAAGTAAAAGACGATGGGCCGCAGGTCCGTCGGCGGCTACGGCTTCCGAAACGATGGAAAGGATTCAGATGCACCATACCCGGCGAAAGCGACAGCAGATGCTGTCGGCTCGATGTGCGGTCGGAGCGTGCAGTGTCGTTCCTGCATCGGATTTTATCGACGGAACTATGCAGGAGGGCACGAATCGGCTTCCCGCAGCAATATAATCTTGCCGCTATGACGAATTCTGTCGTAGCGGCTCTTTTTTGGTTGATTTAGTACGTTTCTTACTATGAAAGTTGGAGTAATCATGGGTTCGACCAGCGACTGGGACGTTATGTCCGACGCTGCGGCGACGCTCGCGCAATTCGGTGTGGAGTTCGAGAAGCGGGTGGTGAGCGCCCACCGCACCCCCGACCTGCTGGTGGAGTATGCCAAAACGGCCAAGTCGCGCGGACTGGAGGTAATCATCGCCGGAGCCGGAGGCGCTGCGCACCTGCCCGGCATGGTGGCCAGTATGACCGCACTTCCGGTGATCGGTGTGCCGGTCAAATCTCGAGCCCTGAACGGGCTGGATTCCTTGCTTTCGATCGTGCAGATGCCCGGCGGCGTGCCGGTTGCGACCGTAGCGATCAACGGGGCGAAGAATGCGGCCCTGATCGCCGTGTCGATCCTGGCGTTGAAGGACGAGGCGCTGGCAGCCCGTCTGGAGATGTTCCGTGCGAAACAGACTGAGGATGTACTTAAAGCGGAACTTTAGACCGATGAGTGCGGTGAAGACGATCGGAATTATCGGTGGCGGCCAGTTGGGGCTGATGATCATCGAGCAGGCGCATCTGCTGGGTGCGCGGACGATCTGCCTCGATCCGGCGGAGGATGCTCCGGCGTTTAAGATCAGCGACGAGCGGATCGTGGGCCGGTTCGACGATCCGGCGGCGCTCGAAGAGCTTTGCCGCCGCAGCGACGTGGTGACCTACGAGTTCGAGAACGTGCCGGGCGATCTGCTGGTGGCTCTCGAGCAAAAATACAATATCAAACAAGGGTTCAGGCCTCTGTTCGACTCGCAGGATCGCCTGCGGGAGAAGAGCAATGCCTGCGATCATGGATTGAAGACGCCCGCTTTCATGGCTGTCGATGACGAGGAGTCGCTGCATCGGGCCATTGCGCGAATCGGTTATCCGTGCGTGCTCAAGACCCGTACGCTGGGCTACGACGGACACGGTCAGGCGGTGCTTCGCGGCGAGGCCGACCTTGCGAAAGCCCGCGAACTGCTCGCGGTGCCCTGCATTCTGGAGGAGTTCGTCCCGTTCGATTTCGAGGCCAGCGTGGTGCTGGTGTCGGACGGAGAGCGCGTGATCTGCTTCCCGGTAGGGCGGAATATCCACAAGGACGGTATTCTGGATCTGTGCATCGTGCCGGCGGAGATGCCGGACCAGGTGCGGGAGCGGATGGTGTCCCAGAGCAAGCGTTTCATGCGCGACTGCGGTTACCGGGGGATTCTGGCTATCGAATATTTCGTGAAGGGAGACGAGGTCTATTTCAACGAAATGGCGCCGCGCCCGCACAACAGCGGACACTGGACCATCGAGGGTTCGACGACCAATCAGTTCCGGGAGCTGTGCCGTTACCTGCTCGATATGCCCCTCGAAGAGCCGCAGCTGAAGGCCCCTACCGTGATGAAAAACATCCTGGGACAGGATCTGGAGCGGGCCGAGGCGCTTGCCCGGGAGAATCGCCCCGGTGTGTATGTCCATATTTACGGCAAGACCGTTTCCAAGCCCAAGCGCAAGATGGGACACGTGACTTTCGTCGGTGTGACCGGCGAGGAGTATGCCGCCAAGTGGGCCGACAGATTTGTGAAATAAAGTCAAAAATAAGATAATGAAGAGTTACCGTATTTTCGTTGAGAAATACCCCGAATTCCGGGTCGAGGCCGAGAGCCTGCTCCGCGACCTGAATGCCAACCTGAATCTTTCGCTCGACGGCCTGCGGCTGCTGAACGTGTACGACCTGTTCGGTTTTTCGGACGAATTGCTGGAGAAGAGCCGTTACAGGGTCTTCGGCGAGGTGGTTACCGATGCCGTGACGGATTCGTGCGATCTGGGCGGCAACAGCTTTCTGGCTGTGGAGTGCCTGCCCGGACAGTTCGACCAGCGAGCGGCTTCGGCCGTGGACTGCGTGCGGTTGATCGATCCTTCGGCCGAGGTGAAGATCAAGAGTTCGAAGCTGCTGATCTTCCCTTCGAAACTTCCCAAGGAGACGATGGAGCGTATTCGTCGCTATTATATCAATGCCGTGGAGTCGCGCGAGAAGGATTTGCGGGTCCTGGACGATTTGGAAAGCGCCCCCGTGAAACCGGTGCCGGTATTGGACGGGTTCCGGGAGATGGAAGATGCGGAACTCGATGCCTACTGCAAGAAGAACGGTCTGGCGATGAATGCCGACGACCTGCGCGAAGTGGTCGAATATTTCCGGAGAGAGGGTCGCGATCCGTTCGAAACCGAGCTGCGGATTCTCGATACGTACTGGAGCGACCATTGCCGTCATACGACCTTCACGACCGAGCTGGAGAACATTACGGTCGAGGAGTCGTTCGTGAAAGACGAGATCGAAGGCACGCTGGCGCTTTACCTGAAAATCCGCCGCGAACTGGGGCGCGAGGGCAAGAGCATCTGCCTGATGGACCTGGCGACGATCGGTGCCCGTTACCTGCGCAGCAAGGGACTGCTCGACGACCTGGAGGTGAGCGAGGAGAACAACGCATGCAGCGTTTTCGTCGATGTGGACGTCGATGACCGGACCGAGAAATGGCTCCTGCAATTCAAGAACGAAACCCATAACCACCCGACCGAGATCGAACCTTTCGGCGGAGCTTCGACCTGCCTGGGCGGTGCCATCCGCGATCCGTTGTCGGGTCGCAGCTACGTCTATCAGGCGATGCGTGTGACGGGTGCGGGAAATATCTATCAACCCGTAAGCGAAACGCTGCCCGGCAAATTGCCCCAGCGCGTCATCAGCCTCAAGGCCGCTGCCGGTTATTCGAGCTACGGCAATCAGATCGGACTGGCCACGACCCACGTCCGCGAGGTGTATCATCCCGACTATGTGGCCAAACGCCTGGAGGTCGGTGCCGTGGTCGGTGCCGTGAAAGCCGAAAACGTGCGCCGGGAGTCCCCCGTGCCGGGCGATGTGGTCCTGCTGCTCGGCGGCCGCACGGGCCGCGACGGTGTCGGCGGTGCGACGGGTTCGTCGAAAGAGCATACCGACAAGTCGCTCGAAATGTGCGGCAGTGAGGTGCAGAAGGGCAACGCCCCCGAAGAGCGCAAGCTGGAGCGGTTGTTCCGCCGTCCGGAAGTGACGCGCCTGATCAAGAAGTCGAACGACTTCGGTGCGGGCGGTGTGAGCGTAGCCATCGGCGAGCTGACCGACGGCCTGGATATTTACCTCGATCGCGTGCCGACCAAGTACAGCGGTCTGAATGCGACGGAGCTGGCGATCAGCGAGTCGCAGGAGCGTATGGCCGTTGTGATCGAAGCGAGTGCCGAAGAGGAGTTCAAGCGCTACTGCGCCGAGGAGAATATCGAAGTGACCCATGTGGCGGACGTGACGGACTCGCGCCGTATGCGGATGTACAACAAGGGCAAATTAGTGGTCGATCTTTCGCGCGAGTTCATCGACAGCGCAGGGGCCAAGCACTATGCCCAGGCCGCGATCGGTGCGGTCGAGGAACGCGATCCTTTCCGCCGCGAGGTGAAGGGCGGTACGCTGCGCGAAAAGATGCTTGCGAACCTGGCGGACGACAATGTCCTCTCGCAGAAGGGGCTGATCGAGATGTTCGATTCTACGATCGGCGCTTCGACCGTGCTGCTGCCTTTCGGCGGTCGTACGCAACGTTCGGAAACACAAGTGTCGGTGCAGAAGTTGCCGACGGACGGATATACCGATACGGCCAGCATTATGGCCTTCGGCTACAACCCTTTCCTGGCGTCGTGGAGTCCCTACCACGGTGCGGCCTATGCCGTCGTGGACGCTGCGGCCAAAGTCGTGGCGGCGGGTGCCCGCTACGATAAGATGCGCTATTCCTATCAGGAGTATTTCGAGCGCATGACCAAGTCGCCCCGTACGTGGGGCAAGCCGCTCGGGGCGCTGCTCGGTGCCCTGAAGATGCAGGTCGAGCTGGGACTGCCCTCGATCGGCGGCAAGGACTCGATGAGCGGTACCTTCGAGCAGATCAACGTCCCGCCTATGCTGATGGCCTTCGGTATTACGACTGTCGATGCCGGACGCGTCATCTCGACCGATTTCAAGAAGGCGGGCCATTCGATTTACCTAGTGCGTCATACCCCGCTCGAAAACCATATGCCCGATACCGGGGCGTTGAAGCGGAATTTCGATTTCGTAAGTTCGGCTATCGAGTCCGGCAAGATCGTTTCGGGCTATGCCGTCGGCTTCGGCGGTGTGGCGGAAGCGCTGGCCAAGATGTCTTTCGGCAACGGCATCGGTGCCGATGTCGAGGTGGATGAAGCGACGTTGTTCGACAACTCTTACGGTTCGATCGTGGTGGAGAGCACCGAGCCGCTCGATTTCCCGGCCGCCGAGTTGCTGGGACATACCGAGGCGGAGGAATCGCTCACGATCAACGGCGAAAAAATGCCGCTCGAAGAGCTTTACCGGGCCAATACCGAACGCTTTGCGACGGTTTATCCCGATAAGGGAATCAACCATGCGCCGGTCATGGAGGCGATGCCGGCTCTCCGCAGCTTCACCTATCCGGGCGAGGCGGTCGAGCGTCCGGTGGTTTTCATCCCCGTATTCCCGGGCAGCAACTGCGACTACGACACCGCGAAGGCCTTCCGCCGGGCGGGTGCCGAAGTGCGCAGCGAGGTGTTCTGCAACCTGACGGCGGAGGCTATTTTCGACTCGATCCGCCGGATGAAGGAGGCGATCGCTGCGTGCCATATCTTCGTGCTCTGCGGGGGCTTCTCGGCGGGCGACGAGCCGGACGGCAGCGGTAAATTCATTGCCAATGTGCTGAACAACAAGGATATTTCGGAGGAAATACATCGTCTGCTCGACCGGGGCGGCCTGATTCTGGGCATCTGCAACGGCTTCCAGGCGCTGGTCAAGTCGGGCCTGCTGCCCTACGGACGGCTGGGCCTGGTGACCAAAG
>ENA-OPCT01000857-OPCT01000857.1-human-gut-metagenome-genome-assembly--contig:-NODE-857-length-14546-cov-2.848251_pt1 | contig 14546 bp, 10 predicted proteins | sample MGYA00241572_ERZ501495 | MGnify/ENA primary metagenome ERZ501495 (study PRJEB25962, sample SAMEA2042580) | human gut metagenome | biome: human gut; feature: human-associated habitat; material: faeces... | reverse complement strand
TGTTGAAAAATCAAGATAGCCGCAGTCGCCGGTGGCCTTATAAGCGTCAACATTTCCGATGTGGTACACAGCCCTGTTCCAGAAGAAATTGCCGTGAGACGGATTATTCGTCTGCCAGTACCTGTTTACACGATGAATGATTTCTGCAACTTCCTGTTTGGTAGGTCTTTCGTCCTGGGCACATACATTCTGAGCCCACAAACATGCGGCACCCGAAAGTACCAAAGACAAACCTGACAATCTTAGACTTTTTCGTAGTAAAGGATTTACTCTTTTCTGATAAAAGATTTTCTTCATGTTTTTCAATATAATTATAATAAAAAAATATGCTGTGTGGATTTCCTTATCTGCAGCCTCAAGCAGACTGCAAGTATCAGTTTTAAAATATGCGGTAAAGATAGCGCAAAAAATGGCAAAACCGATGTGCGATATTTAAAATATGCTCATCTGCTTATATATAAAATGCATAATTTACAGTCTATTGCATCGATGGTGCATATTTATTAAAAAATTAAACGAAAAACTTACACAAATGTATATCACTGTGAATATTTGCTAAATAGCGGCCCGATGGACCAACATAACAAGAAAACTTTTTTGCACTGAAAAGTTTTCTTATTATGTTTGCTTATCCGATACCTTAAATATAAGGATTTGGGAGGTTGGCGACTACTTTTTCTACTACAAAAGAACAAATGTACTAGAAAACAACATCACCCTGCACAATATAGCCCGGTCATATAAATGATTGAGGATATACATATTGAGAGGGTACTGCTTATAGAGACATCTTTTTATTTCACGAACCTTAAATCACACATAAGATGACGGACCGCTGCAATGACAACAGCAAGGCTGAGCAGAAGGACAGAATATTGTCTTACGCAATAGAAAACTTCTCGCGAAACGGCATAAGAAATGTCAAGATGGATGACATAGCATCTGATCTCGGCATTTCCAAGCGCACGCTGTACCAACTGTTCAAGGACAAGGAGAATCTGCTTGTCGAGTGCTTCAAATACAGCGAAAAACGTTCTGCAAAACTATATTCAGAACTGACAGAGTCGACAGACAACATTTTGGAGCTGTACACCAAATGGCTAAAGATGCGAATTGACGAGATACGCTCTGTCAATCCGCAATTCTTCAGCGACCTGAACAAATATTCGAGAGTGCAGAAATACTTCAGAGATGTTTCCGCAATGAAAAGCAAAGAAGGGCTGAAGTTCATCAACATGGGCATTGCCCAAGGACTTTTCCGCAATGACATAAACTACAATGTTTTGCTGCGCATATCGGAAATTACGGCTGAAAGCATCATGCGCAACGAGCTCTACCTTGAGTACAGCTACGATGACTTGTTCGGTTCGACATCAATTATGAGTGTCCGCGGAATATGCACAAAAAAGGGCTATGACCTGCTGGACAAATACATAGAAAGCTACAAAATGAAAAACAACAAATAAAAACAAAGAGACGTGAGACCTAAAGGTAGAATCCTGCTTATGTGCACAGCCCTCATTCTAAGGGCGGCAGGTGCAAGTGCACAAACCGATCCGGCCTCAGCACCTATCAAGATGGACATCACGCTCAAGGAAGCAATAAAAATTGCGTTGAGCGAAAATCCAACAATCAGGGTGGCTGACAAGGACATAGAACTGAAGAAGACGGCCGACAAGGAAGCCTGGCAACAGCTGCTTCCAGAAGCCAACGTGAGCGGTTCGCTGACGCATACGCTTCTGGCAGCCGAGATGAAACTCAACGGCAATACGTTCAAGATGGGACAGGACGGAACGACCACCGGAAATGCGGCTGTGTCGCTGAGCCTTCCGATTTTTGCACCGGCTGTATACAAGACCATGTCCATGACAAAGGCCGACATACAGCTGGCACTTGAACAGTCGAGAGCTTCAAAACTCGACCTGACGAACCAGGTGACGAAAGCGTTCTACCAGCTGCTGCTGGCGCAGGACAGCTACGAAGTGATGAAACAGAGCTACGCCATCAGCAAAGAAAACTTCAACGTAGTGAACTCTAAGTACGTGCACGGTGCCGTAAGCGAATACGACAAAATCAGCGCCGAGGTGCAGATGCGCAGCATGAGCTCAAGCCTGACATCGGCACAGACGGCACTTTCGCTGGCACAGCTGCAGCTCAAAGTCCTGATGGGCGTCACCGAGGATGTCACACTGAACATCAAAGACCGCCTGGAAAACTATGAAGACGAGCTGATTCTTGCGGATCCGGAAACCAGCAAGCAAGAACTGACAAACAACAGCCAGCTGAGGCAATTCGACCTGAACAAGACTCTGTTGGAAAAGACACGCAAGGTTTTGCAGACAAGCTTCATTCCTACTCTGTCATTCTCACTCAACTATCAGTACCAGTCGCTCTACAACAGCAGCTTCAACATCTTCAGATACGACTGGGCACCTAGTTCATCATTTGTCTTCACGCTGAACATTCCTATATTCAAAGCCAGCAACTGGACCAAGCTTAAAAGCAACCGGATACAGATCATGCAGCTTGAAGACAATCGGTTAAACACTGAACGTCAGCTGAGCATGGCCGTAGAAAGCTATACCAACAACATGCTCGCAAGCATAAAACAGGTTGAAAGCAACAAGGAAGCAGTCAAACAGGCCGACAAAGCACGCCTGATATCTTCAAAGCGATACGATGTAGGCAAAGGCACAATTCTGGAGCTCAACCAGAGCGAAGTGGCACTCACGCAGGCCAAACTTACATACAACCAGTCAATATACGACTATCTGACAAACAAGGCCGATCTTGACTACACTCTAGGAAGGGAAACCTACAACGAATAGACCGGCATAGGGGTAATCCTGCATAATGCAGTACTCTCAACACCAAGGTCACTATAAACAAAAAGAGACAAGAATCAACAAAAACATACATTTTATGAAAAGCCAGATGAAACTAGCGGCTCTGTTTCTGTCAGCACTTATGCTTGGCGCTTGCGGAAACAAAAATGCAGAAGAAAACAAGAAAGAAGAAAAGCCGAAAGTTAAAATAGAAAAAGTCATAATGCAGGACGTTCCGCAAGAAGAAACGTTCACAGCAACAGTTGAAAGCGATGTCAAGAACAACATTGCGCCTAACACCCCCTACAGAATAGAAAAAATCTATGTAGATGTAGGTGATCAGGTGAAAAAAGGTCAGGTTGTAGTCCAGCTGGATGCATCAAATCTTAGACAGATGGGATTGCAGGTTGAGAATCTGCGTGTGGAATTCAAACGTACCGATGAGCTCTACAAAGTCGGTGGAGCATCAAAGTCGGAATGGGACAACGCAAAGACTCAGCTTGATGTCAACGAGACGCAATACAAACAGCTTCTGCAGAACACCCGACTGACCAGTCCGATAAGCGGTGTAGTAACTGCAAGAAACTACGACGACGGCGACATGTATTCAAGTGCATCGCCGGTGCTGACCATTGAACAGCTCAATCCTGTAAAATTGCTTTTCAACATATCCGAAACATACTTCAAGCAGGTAAAGCGAGGCATGCCTGTGGCTATCACGCTTGATGCGTACGAAGGCGAAGCATTTGAAGGCAAGGTATCAATAGTATATCCTACAATCGATGCGTCAACCCACACATTCCCAGTTGAAGTCACAATTAACAATGCAGACCAGAAAGTCCGTCCGGGCATGTTTGCCAGAGCATCCATAAACTTCGGTACAATAAACCGCGTAATGGTGCCGGACGAATCGATTGTAAAACAGGTAGGAGCCGGAGACCGCTATGTTTATGTATACAAAAACGGCAAAGTCAGCTACAACAAGGTTGTACTGGGACGCCATATCGGAACAAAATATGAAATTGTCAGCGGTGTAGAACCAGGCTCAACAGTAGTAACAGCCGGAATGTCAAGACTTGCCAACGGCGTTGCGGTAGATATCGTTAAATAACAGCAACGGTCTAATGAGATAATAAATCAGAACATAAAACTTCAAAACATACAAAATGAGCATTTACGAAGGAGCGGTCAAACGACCCATAATGACAAGCCTGTGTTTCCTGGCAGTAGTTATACTGGGCCTTTTCTCACTAAAGAAACTGCCCGTAGACCTCTATCCGGACATCGATACAAACACAATCATGGTGCTCACATACTATACAGGAGCATCGGCCAGCGATATAGAAAACAATGTGACCCGACCTATCGAGAACACACTCAACTCGGTCGAGCATCTGAAACACATCACCTCCAATTCAAAGGAAAACGTGTCAATCGTAACCCTCGAATTTGAATACGGCTATGACATAGATGTGCTTACAAACGATGTCAGAGACAAGCTCGACATGGTGAGCAACTCACTGCCGACAGAGGCACAAAATCCGATTCTGTTCAAGTTCTCGAGCGACATGATACCTATAGTCATTCTGTCGGTTCAGGCAGAAGAAAGCCAGCAGGCCCTCTATAAGATTCTGGACGACAATGTGGCAAACCCGCTCGCCCGAATCGACGGAGTCGGAACTGTGTCTATCTCTGGTGCACCTCAGCGAGAGATAAACATCTACATGAACCCTCAGAAAATGGAGGCATACGGCATATCAGCAGCCCAGGTCAGCTCGGCTATAGCCGCAGAAAACAAGAACACTACCGGCGGCAACATTGATATCGGAACTTCCACCTACTCCGTCAGATGCGAAGGAGAATTCAAAGATCCGCAACAGATGCTCAACGTCATCGTCGGAAGCCACAACGGCACAAATGTCTATCTTAAAGATGTAGCCCGCATCGTGGACAACGTTGAGGAACGGGCGCAGAAGACATTCACAAACGGCAAGCAGGGCGCCATGATAGTCATACAGAAGCAGAGCGGTGCGAACTCTGTAGCCATAGCCCAGAAAGTGAAGGAAATCATGCCTGAGCTGCAGAAGAATCTTCCGTCAGACATCAAAATGGGCGTAATCGTCGATACGTCAGACAACATACTCAACACCGTCGATTCTTTGCGCGAGACCATAGTCTACGCCATCATATTCGTAGTGTTGGTTGTATTCGTATTCCTCGGCCGCTGGCGTGCAACGGTAATAATCTGCATAACAATTCCGATGTCGCTGATTGCCTCTTTCATATACCTGTTCGCTACTGACGGGTCTCTCAACATGGTTTCACTCTCATGCCTCTCCATTTCCATAGGAAGCGTCGTAGATGACGCCATAGTCGTGCTGGAAAACGTAACGACCCACATTGAAAGAGGCTCAGATCCGAAACAGGCATCTATACATGCCACCAACGAGGTTGCCATATCTGTAATAGCATCGACACTGACCATGATAGCAGTGTTTTTCCCGCTGACCATGGTTACCGGCATGACAGGAGTGCTCTTCGAGCAGTTGGGATGGATGATGTGCATCATCATGACCATATCGACCGTATCGGCACTTTCATTCACCCCTATGCTATGTTCGCAGATGCTCAAGCTCCAGAAAAAACAGAGCCGTCTGTTCAAGATTCTCTATTCTCCGATACAACGATCGCTAAACAGACTTGACGACTGGTATGCCGGACGAATAAATTGGGCTGTGCGTCACCGCTGGACAGTCATATGCGGATGTTTCGCCTTATTTGTCGGTTCTATCGTGATTGCAAATGCAGTGGGCATCAAAGGAGAATTCTTCCCGACCAACGACAACGGCCGTATCGGAGCAACGCTCGAGCTGCCCATAGGAACACGAGTGGAAAAAGCTGAAGAAATGGCAAAAATGCTGACCGACAAATGGGTGAAGCGCTACGGAGACTATATTGAAGCTATAAACTTCACCATTGGACAGGCCGGAGACGACAACACTTTCGCCTCGCTGAGCGATAACGGTACACACATCATATCGTTCAATGTTTCACTTATACCTTCAAACGAACGCGAAAAGGGCCTTGCTGAGATTTGCGATGAAATGCGTGAAGATTGCAAGAACACTCCAGAACTGGCAAAATACGTCATCAACCTCGGTGGAGGCAGCAGTGCTATGGGCGGACAAAATACGGCTACTTTCGAAATTTACGGCTACGACATGGATGCAACAAACAAGTTTGCACGCGAGCTCAGCGACTCTCTGTCGGCACTCGCCATCGTCAGCCAGGTTTCCATATCACGCTCGGATTACCAGCCGGAATTGCTTGTCAATTTCGACCGCGACAAGCTGGCTCTCCAAGGCCTGGGCATGAGCGAAGCAGCCGATCATGTGCGCAACATGATAAACGGAAGCTTAATGTCGTACTATCGCGAAGACGGAGAAGAATACGACATCAGAGTGCGCTACGAACCGCAGGACCGAATCAGCATAAGCGACATAGAGAATATGATTATTCCTAATGCTTCAGGAAAGGACATACGCGTAAGAGACATTGCAAACGTTACAGAATCGTCCATACCACCTACCATCGAGCGTAAGGACCGTCAGCGTATCGTCACTGTCGATGCCGTGCTCAAGGACGGACATGCGCTCTCTGAAGGTGTAGCGGCAGGAAGGGCAATATATGAACAGATGGACAAGCCTAACGGCGTGACCATACAGGTTGCAGGTTCATACGAAGACCAGCAAGACTCCAACAGCGACCTGGGTACACTTGGCGTGCTCATCGTCATACTCGTATTCATCGTCATGGCGGCACAGTTCGAGTCAATGACTTATCCGTTCATCATCATCCTCTCCATCCTTTTCGCATTCTCAGGAGTAATACTGATACTGTGCGCCACGGGAACAAGCCTCAACATCATGTCAATGCTCGGAGGCATCATGCTTATAGGTATTGTCGTGAAAAACGGTATCGTACTCATCGACTACACCCAGCTTATGCGTGAACGAGGCATGGGACTCATACGAAGTGCCGTCGTAGCTGCACGAAGCCGTCTGCGCCCTATCCTCATGACCACACTCACCACCATCCTCGGTATGGTACCTATGGCTATAGGTGGCGGTGTAGGCTCCGAAATGTGGCAGCCGCTCGGAATCTCAATCATCGGCGGACTCACAGTGTCAACAATCATGACACTGATTTATGTGCCGTCCATGTTCTGCATCTTCGGTGCCAACGGAGTAAAGGTCAAACGACGCCGCATGCGCCGTCAGCGCGAACTGGAAGAATACTGGAAGAAGCATAAAGACGAAGAAATGAAATTCATAGTTGACGATGACGGCAATTCAAAATGACGACACTCAACAATTCAACAACAGAATAACAGAAGAATAATATGAAATGCGTAATGATAACATTCGATCAGGCATCATACGAGAATGTCATCGAGGCTCTCGACCGAAGCAACTGCCGCGGTTTCAGCATGTGCCGTCAGGTCGAAGGACGAGGTTCGAAAACCGGTGAGCCGCACTTCGGAAGCCATGCATGGCCTTCCATGTGCTCGGCCATCTTCAGTGTGGTTGAAGATTCTCAAGTCGATCCGCTGCTTGAACGACTGCATAAAATCGACAAGGACTACGAAATGCTCGGACTGAGAGCGTTCGTTTGGGACATAGAGAAGAGCATCTGACAATAAACCATAAAAAGAGAAAGGGGAAAGCCAAGTCTGCATCAGCATCAAGGCTTTCCCCATTTTCGTATCTTGGAAGTAAGAATCAGATGCACCCCGTCCGCTAAACGGCAGTGCTCCGCGCCATCTCATCAACGTTCCATCTTGACCGGCTGCGTTGCAGGCATCTCCATGTTGCGCTTGTCAACCTGAGTAACAACTTTTGCTGCCATCATCATGAATGCCTTGCCGGCAGGCGACTGCGAATCGAGAACAGCAGGCTTGCCGCTGTCACCGCTGTCGCAGATGCCCTGAACGAGCGGAATCTGTCCGAGCAGAGGTACATTCATTTCTTCAGCCAAACGACGGCATCCCTCCTTGCCGAAGATGTAATAGCGGTTCTCCGGAAGTTCGGCAGGAGTAAACCATGCCATATTCTCCACAAGTCCCAAGATAGGCACATTGACCTTCTCGTTCTGGTACATGTTGATACCCTTGCGCGCATCAGCAAGCGCAACCTCCTGCGGAGTACTTACAATGACGGCACCTGTTATGCCGAGCGACTGTATGAGAGTGAGGTGTATATCGCCGGTTCCAGGAGGAGTATCGAGAATGAAATAGTCCAAGTCGCCCCACAAAGCCTCACCGATAAGCTGTTTCAGAGCATTGCACGCCATACCGCCTCTCCACAAAGTAGCCTGATCAGGATTTACGAAGAATCCAATTGAAAGCAGCTTGACGCCATACTTTTCTATAGGTATAATCATGTCGCGTCCATTTACATTCTCGGCATAAGGACGTGCATCCTCAACCTCGAACATCTTAGGCATAGACGGACCGAATATGTCGGCATCAAGCAGGCCGACCTTATATCCCATCTTTGCAAGCGCAACAGCAAGATTGGCTGTAACGGTAGACTTGCCCACTCCGCCCTTGCCGCTCGAAACAGCTATGATATTCTTTACTCCAGGCAGAAGCTTGTCCGGTTCTTCAGGCAGTTCCATACGCGACTTGATACCTATAGTCACTTCCACATCCTTGTCAACGTAGGTATGTATTGCAGTCTCGGCCGCACGTACAACAGACTTGCGGAACGGATCTGTCGGCTTGTCGAAAATGATGGAGAAGCTCACCTTCATGCCGTCGATACGAAGGTCATCCTCTATCATCTCGGCCTCGACAAGATTCTTTCCATTGCCAGGATAGCGCACTGTAGCGAGCGCATCCATGATAAGTTTCGGATAAATGTTCATATTATTTCAATAAATATATATTTGCTTTTTACGAAAGTGCACACAGCAGTCCTCAACGTCCAGTCTGGCGTGTGCTTCTCACCTCATGGCCGTACGAGCGGTAGCCATCTACCGGAATGTCTTCATCCGGCTCAACCAACTCGCCTGTTCTCGGCAGACGAAATCTGAGATACTTGATTGAAAGTCCGCGTTCGAGCCACATCTGTTCATAATAAGTCTGTATAGATGCAGCCTCGCTTTCCGGAGCCTCAGCATACAGGTCCGCAGTGTCAGCCTCAATAGGCAGACCATTCTTTTCAGCCATCAGTTTGGTGTATGTATAAAGGAATTGGCTGTCGGTCTTCAGATGTATTATACCACCGTCTTTCAGGAAACGTCTGTAACGTTCCATGAAATATGTAGAAGTAAGTCTTTTTGTGGCCTTCTTCATCTGAGGATCGCTGAACGTGAGCCATATCTCGCTCACTTCGTCCTCGCCCATCATACTGTCTATGAACTCTATGCTGGTACGCAAAAAGCCGACATTGTTCAAGCCGTCGCGCAAAGCCTCAGAAGCCCCGTGCCACATACGCGCACCTTTTATATCAACCCCTATGAAGTTCATTTCCGGATAGCGTCTGCCCAACCCGACTGTATATTCGCCGCGTCCGCATCCCAATTCCAGCACTATAGGGTTATTGTTTCCGAAAAAATCGGCATTCCACTTTCCGCGAAGTCCGAAGCCTTCAGCCTGAAGTTTCCAGAACGGACACTCCACCACATTACGGTAGGATGCCATATCGGCAAATTTTTCCAGTTTGTTTTTTCCCATAAACGATTAAAAAAAACAGCATTACAGCCATATTTACATTTATCACGGCAAATATAGTGAAAGGTGAGCGCAGAGACAAATTGAAAGCAATGTTTTCAATTTGACTATGCCGAACCGAATCCTATATCATTTAAATATAGTGAAAGGTCAGCGCAGAGGCGAGCGTAAACAATATTGTCAGATTGCCTCTGTCGAACCGAATCCTATGTTATTCAAACATTAAATAACCGCTCCACCACAGCAAACGTTTACATACAACAATACTCATAAATAGGTATTGCAAATATTTAACAATAGAAATACTTTTGCATACGTTATTTCACAGTCTACGCATGTGCAGGAACAAAGCAAAAAGATATAGGATAATTGCAACTCTTCTACTTCTGCTCTTTGCACACTATTGGTGTGGCATAAGTTTGTTCACCCACTCCCATGTGGTGAACGGCGTTGTTGTCGTACATTCCCATCCCTACAAAGCAGAACATACACATACGCAGTCACAAATCAAGACTATTTTCCAACTCTCAACATTCCAAACCTTAGGAGATGCGTCACTCTGCATAGAACTTCCATTTTGGCTTATACCATTGTGGAGTATAACTTTTGCCTGTTCATATTCTCTTCCTAGGCATCAGGTGACAATCATTTACACCCGAGGTCCTCCTTACTTTCCGTTATGAAAAGGAACTGATATTACACATTACAAACAACATTAAATAACGGAAAATGAAATCTTTATATATATTCATCATGGGAACAATTCTCACATTGCTCCCTCACTACTCTTTTGCATTCGAGCATAAAGACAAAGAAACAGACACCAACGTAATAGGACATGTTACAGAAAAGCACACGAAGGAGCACATGCCATACGTAGTAATTCAGTTGGCAGGTACTACAATCGGTACATCAACAGACGATACCGGGCATTATTTCCTCAAAAATCTCCCAGAAGGAACATTCACCATTGAGGCAAGTCTGGTCGGATACAAGAAAGTAAAGAAGACCATCAAATTGGAGAAAGGACAAACTGTAGAAGTAAACTTCGAAATTGAAGAAGACATGGTGTCGCTCGACGGTGTCGTCGTCTCTGCCAACCGCAACGAGACAACCCGCAGAATGGCACCGACTCTGGTAAACGTGCTTTCAATGAAAACATTCGAAAACACCAATTCGGCATGCCTTGCCCAGGGTCTCAACTTCCAGCCTGGCGTCAGAGTTGAAAACAACTGCCAGAATTGTGGATTTCAGCAAGTGCGCATAAATGGACTTGACGGTCCATACACACAAATACTTATCGACTCCCGCCCTATTTTCAGTGCTTTGGCAGGTGTCTATGGACTTGAGCAGATTCCTGCAAACATGATAGACCGCGTGGAAGTAATGCGGGGCGGTGGTTCAGCGCTTTTCGGTTCTTCGGCCATTGCCGGAACCATAAATATCATAACAAAAGAGCCATTGCGCAACTCTGCACAATTCTCGCATACACTTACCGGGATAGCAGATGGCTCGGTTTTCGAAAACAATACAACCGTGAACGCTTCACTTGTTTCGGACAATCACAAACTCGGATTGGCGGTATTCGGACAAAACCGCGAACGTGCAGGATATGACCATAACGGCGACAGCTTCACAGAATTGCCGGAAATAAAAAGTCAGACCGTGGGATTGCGCTCCTTTCTTAAAACAGGCAACTACTCCAAGATTACCTTAGAATATCACCATCTGCAAGAATCACGAAGAGGTGGCGACCAATTGAATCGTCCTGTTCATGAAGCCAGAATAGCAGAACAGACGCAGCACAGCATAAATACCGGAGGTCTGAAATTCGACATGTATTCACCAGACAACAAACACAAGCTTGGCGTTTATGCATCGGCACAGCACATCGACCGCGACAGCTATTACGGTGGCGGCGAAGACATTGAAGAGAAGTTGAAATCGTACGGCAATACGACAGACCTGACATGGATGGCAGGTGCACAATACAACTACAAATTCGACCACTGTCTATTCATGCCGGCCTCTCTAACTGTCGGCTCAGAATACAATCAAGACATTCTCGATGACAATTTGTGGGGACGCGAACGCTTTATCAAGCAGAACGTACGTACCGTCAGCGGATTCGTCCAGAATGAATGGAACAATGAAGTATGGAGTTTCCTCCTTGGCGGACGCATCGACAAACACAGCCTGTTGAAAAATCCAGTGTTCAGCCCGCGTGCAAACATAAGATTCAATCCGACAAAGAATATAAACCTGAGAGCAAGCTACTCATTCGGTTTCCGTGCACCTCAGGCGTTCGACGAAGACCTGCATGTTGAAAACGTCGGAGGCACAGTGTCCATGATACAACTGGCCGACAACCTGAAAGAAGAAAAATCACAAAGCTTCAGCGTTTCAGCCGACATATACCACAATTGGGGCAACTGGCAAGGCAACTTTCTGATTGAGGTTTTCTACACTGACATCTCTGACGTTTTTGCCCTGACAGAAATCGGAACAGACCAAAACGGAGTAATCATCATAGAAAGAGGCAATGAGAAGGGAGCTTATGTCTATGGATGTACCCTGGAAGGAAAAATCGCTTGGAAGAATATCTGGCAGTTCCAAACCGGATTCACACTTCAGAAAGCTGAATACAAGGAAGCACGTTCATGGAGCGAAAACGACCCAAATGTTCCGATGGAAAAGAGAATGTTCAGAACTCCAGATCTATATGGCTATTTCACCACAACATACAACCCAGTACGCGCACTCAGCTTGTCACTTTCAGGAACATACACAGGCAGTATGCTCATTGAACACCACAAGGGCGACATAGCCGTAAACCGTACAGAAAAGACAAAAAGCTTCATAGACTTGGGATTTAAGGCTGGATATGACTTCAAACTGTACAAAAGCATCACATTGCAAGCTTATGCCGGCGTACAGAACATTTTCAATTCGTATCAGAACGATTTTGATAAAGGCCCTGACCGAGATTCCGGATATATCTACGGCCCATCAATGCCTAGATCAATATATGCAGGCATAAAGCTCAGCTACTGATTACAAAAGTCATTTCCATGAGCGGTCAACTATAAAGAATTTATTTTATTGCCTCAAAAGAATATCCATAACACTTAAATATCAGTTGATTGGTTCATCATGAACCTGTCGGCTGATATTTTATTTTTTCAATTTGCATCTGTGCCCCTCTTTCCGTATATTTGCAATTACGAATGGGGTCAAAACAGAATAACGGATTAACTAAAATCTAACTATCTATGAACACAAAACTTTTTACACTTTTGCTAGCCTTGTCATCAGGCGGAACAATTACAGCACAATCATTCTCCGTTGATGACGTCAATTACGAAATCACATCGAAAGAAAATTTGGAAGTACAGGTGACTGGAGGTTCTACCACAGCGTCGAGCATCACAATTCCCGATGTTGTAAGCTTCGAAGGAAAAGACTACCGTGTCACAAGCATATACGGTATGTCATTCTCGGGATACACAAAATTGGACGAAATATATATCGGGAACAATGTCGCGACAATTGGTGAGAACGCATTCAGCAACTGCTCGTCGCTGGACAAAGTCGTAATAGGCGACGGCCTTAAAGAAATAAAGGAGAGTGCATTCTTCCAATGCGGAAGCCTTAAGGAAATCAACATAAGCCCGTCAGTAGAAACCATCGGCGACTATGCGTTCTGCCTATGTTCGGACCTTAAGGATATAACGATTTCAGATGCAGTCAGCTATATCGGAAAACTCGCATTCCACGACTGCTACTCACTTTCATCCATCGACGTTTCTTCAGGCAATAAAAGCTTCGTTTCCGTAGACGGAGTTCTGTACAATTACGACAAAACAACGCTCATCAAATATCCGCAAGGAAAGAGCGACAAGACCTTCAGTGTGCCCGAAGGAGTAAAAAGAATTGAAGAACGAGCACTTAATAATGCACCTTATCTTGAGGAAGCATATATTTCTGCATCAGTCGAAGAAATCGGCGACCTTGCATTCACTGTCAGCGATCGTCTGAAAGCAATAAACGTTGCTTCAGACAATCAACATTTCACATCCGACAACGGAATACTTTTCACCAAAGATAAAAGTACACTTATCTGTTATCCTCGCAACAAGACAGACATCACGTCATACACTGTACCGGCAGAAACCGAACAGATAGAAGGTTGGGCATTCTACGGTTGCCACACACTTACAGACATAAAACTGCCAGAGAACATATCAACCATTGCTGACCGCACCTTCATGTACTGCATAGGTCTGAAAAACATAAACATCCCAAGAGAAGTCACAAACATCGGCAGCGAAGCTTTCAAAAGATGCATAAGTCTTGAGCAGATAAAATTGCCGAACAAAGTCGCTACCATAGGCAACGAGGCGTTCTGCACGTGTTCGAAAATAAGCACAATAGAATTCCCAGCCAGCATCGTTTCGATAGGCGACTATGCATTCAGCGGTACATACCTGACATCAATATACTGCAATGCCACCGTGCCTCCAATGATTACGTCATACACATTCGAGAATACCGACCCGAACATTCCTATCTACGTTCCGTTCGACTACATCAGCGACTACGAAATGGCCATCGGCTGGTCAAACTTCATGAACTATCAGGAAATACCGGCATCCATACAGTCTACCGAAATGTCAGAAGGCATCAGCTTCGACGGAAACAGAGTTATAAATTCCGAGAATGCAGAAATCAGCATATTCGATATGAGCGGACGCATGGTCTACAAAGGCAATGATGCAGTAATTTCTATGCCGTCAGGCACATACATAATAGATACAGGAAAAGGCCATACTTGCAAAGTAATATTCTGAGTCAGGAAACTCTGCTCTCTTATCCACACAATTATATCACACAAATAAAGCTGTATCGTAATGCGCGATACAGCTTTTTATTTAGGGATATTCAGTAAATGTCCCTAAAAAGTAATATGGCATATAAAGTCGATA
>ENA-OPCT01000823-OPCT01000823.1-human-gut-metagenome-genome-assembly--contig:-NODE-823-length-15014-cov-3.636674_pt1 | contig 15014 bp, 12 predicted proteins | sample MGYA00241572_ERZ501495 | MGnify/ENA primary metagenome ERZ501495 (study PRJEB25962, sample SAMEA2042580) | human gut metagenome | biome: human gut; feature: human-associated habitat; material: faeces... | reverse complement strand
AGAAAAATAAGCCTTCTGAATGAAGAAAAAACGAAGCGGACTGAAGAGATAAAGAATAAGTACAGAAAACAGATTTCAGTCCTATCGGCTGAAAGGCATCTTTTTAAAATTCAGTTACAGCAATATCCTCTTCAGATTAAGGATATAAAGGCGGAACGGGCCTCATGGGAACGTAAAGAATCGGAGTGGAAAAGAAACAGGCTCGAGGAGATAGAAACACTTCTTGGAGGCAAGGAAAAGGAAAGACAAAAATGTGGCAACAATGAAGAACTTTTGAAACAGGAGAGAGAAAAGCGGATTCTTCATATTTCTGATGGACAGAGAAAGGCGGAAGATAAAGAACGCAGTGCCGTTAATGTTGAGATACAGGCAGCAGACAAAGAACTGTCCGACCGGCGTATGGATGCGGATAACAGAAAAAAAGAACTTCACAAGCTGCAGAACGAGGAGTTAAACGGTAAGGGAGCTGATACATCGGCTATAAATTCCTATAAATCAAAAATTGATACAATAAAGTCTGAGTTGGATTATATATCACAAAAACAGTCGTTTGTGTGGAATTATGAAAAAGACAAGAGAGAACTGTTTGACCATGAGCCGGAGTTGCGCGACAACAAAAAGAACAATGAGATACATCTGGGTGAGCTTGAAAAAAAATACGCATTGCGGAAAAACAAGCTCACCGGTCAGTATGAAACTGTAAAAAGCAGTATAAACGAAAAATCTGCCGAATGTGATGCCATTAAGAACGATCTTGCCGTTCTTGAGAATTTCCGCAAAGATGAAGGCTTCTGTCCTCCGGAGTCGTACACTCCTGAAGAACTCCCTACCAATAAACCTTGTGGTAAGATAGTGGAAGAACTGAAAAGTCTGATTGTTTCTCTTAGCAAGGATACTGAGAATTTCAAAAAATCGGTAAATCTATTTAATAGTAACTTTACTGCAAGAAATACTTTCAGTTTCCCTCAGTCATTGTCGTGCGATTCAGACTATATGGATTTCGCATCCAATTTATGTGAGTTTGTGGAAAACAATAAAATCACAGAATATCAGAACCGCATAAGTGAAAGATATATAAATATAATAAGACGCATATCAAAGGAAATAGGAGAACTCACTCAAAGCGAAAGTCTTATTAATAAGACCATTAAAGATATAAATGACGATTTTATCAAACGTAATTTTGCCGGAGTTATCCGCAGTATCGAACTCAGGCCTTTGCAGAGTAACGACAAGCTTATGCAGCTTCTTATGGAAATAAAGAATTTCAATGATGAGAATACCTTCAACATGGGTGAAATGGACTTATTCTCACAGGATTCGCGCGAGAACGTGAATCTCAAGGCTGTGAAATATCTTAATGCATTCAGCAAACTGCTAAAGGATGAGCCTTCCAGAAAGAATCTTGTCGTTTCTGATACCTTTAACCTGCAGTTCCGTATTGTCGAAAATGATAATGACACAGGCTGGGTAGAGAAAATAGCGAATGTAGGTTCCGACGGCACAGACATACTGGTTAAAGCTATGGTAAACATCATGCTAATCAATGTTTTCAAGGAAAAAGTATCGAGGAAATTCGGGGATTTCAAGGTGCATTGTATGATGGATGAAATCGGTAAGTTGCATCCCAATAATGTGAAAGGCATACTTGAATTTGCCAATTGCCGCAACATATTACTTATCAACAGTTCGCCTACCACTTATAATGTTGAGGATTATAAATATACTTATCTGTTAAGCAAAGATGCGAAAAGCAATACAAGGGTAGTGCCATTGCTTACACGAAAATAAAAATGGCTTGTAACAATATGGAAATAAATAAAAAACGATTTACAATATCTGTTGCGAAAAAATTGCTTTATATGCTTGAAGGAAGAACTCTTCCTTCAAGCTCACTTCCGCGATGGATAGTTGATGAATTAAGGATAGAGGGCCTTATAACCGGAATAGCTAATGGCAGCAGAGTTTCCTATCGCCTTGCAGATACTGTGGCATTCGGCAGATATATTTCAGATAATTATACATCCGGCACTTCTCTCGAAAGATGGATTGAAATCTTTTCTGACGAAAACAAAGACCTGCAGCGTAGTATGCTTGTACAGGAAACCGGCGACTCCAAGACAGTAAAGCTTCGAACTTTCAGAGGTTTTCTTGTGAACTGTTACGAACCTGTTCATGCAAGAATAGGGAATAGTGAGTTTGTTATATCCCCTCCTGAAGGAAGTGCTGTTTTCATACAAAACCCAGATGAATTTTATATACCGTCAGACGTGACAGTAGTGGGAGTGGAAAATGGTGAGAATTTCTGTCGTATACGGAGTCAGAAACATCTGTTTGGAGATAATAAAGTTTTGTTTGTCTCCAGATACCCCCAGTCGGCAGATTTAAGGGAATGGCTTATCAAAATTCCTAATAGATATATACATTTTGGAGATTTTGATCTGGCAGGTATATGTATATATCAGTCAGAATTTTATAAATTTTTGGGCGACAGAGCGAGTTTCCTTATCCCCGATGATATTGAAGAAAGGTTGAAATCCGGGAATACAGGGCTGTATGACACTCAATATCTTAGATATAAAAATCTGAAAATTATAGATTCACGTTTGAATGGGTTGGTTGAAATGATTTATCACTATTGTAGGGTGTATGAACAGGAAGGATACATTGAAAATTGTACATACTAAATGAATTGTAAATCAATTTGGTTTCTAATAATTCTTTATATATTTCGCATCAATGATGCTGATTTTGTTCTGACTATATTGGGACTGTTGTTCATCATTGTGACGATAGCGCTGAATCGATACCATGCGTAACGCTGCAATCGGTACCGCATTCAGTTCTGTAAGATTCTTTACAAATGTATATTATTTTTTCTTTCGTTGTCTCATAGACTCGCCTTTTGACTCAATTTTATTAGCGTTGGTCACGAGACGATCCATAATGGGTGTGGGTGTAAAATGCCATGTTTTATACATAATTCTATTATTCCTTTCATTGTATTCAAAATGAAAGCATTATTTTTGTAATGAAGTAATCTCCTAAAAGATAAGCAAACAAAGGTTATGAGTAAGAATATGGTAGATTTTGTCACATACTGTATCGGCAATCTCGCCCGACGCTTGAATTTGAGTGCAGGCGAAGTGTATCGTAAGTTAAAGGATTCAGGCATCCTTAGTGAATACATTGTGCCAAGTTATGACGTACTTCATACGTTCAGTAAGGAGTATCTAATGGAAGATCTCACCGAATATATGAGAGAAAAAGGAGTGTTGGCGTAATGGAAGTTTATCATGCATCTACTTGTGTTATTGAGAAACCTGATACATTGCATTCTCGTCAGTTTCTTGATTTCGGCCCTGGCTTCTATATTACAACCATGTATGACCAGGCAGAGAAATATGCTGCCAGATTCGTGAGAAGAGGGGTAAGCGTCTCCGCGGTTCTACCTATGAAATAAAAAGTAAAAGGCTAGTGAGTCTTGGTCTACTCATTAGCCTTTTTCCACATGTCAGGAAGCAATTCCCTGTATTTCTCTAATGGCGTATTAGATTGCCAGTCCGCCGTTCTGTTAATCACATCTGTAAGATACTCAAACATGTTGACCTTATGCATTCTGCATGTAAGAGCTATGGTATAGAGTATGGCACCTCGTTCGGCACCTTTATGGCTGCCGAAGAACAAGGAGTTTCTTCTTGAGATGGAGATATAACGGTTTAGACGCTCCACCTGATTGTTGTCTAGAAAAGTGTCACCATATTTGAAGATGTCAAGTACTGCATTCCATTCATTGCGTAAGTAGGTAATCGCCTCCTGCAGTTCACTCTTTGGCAACAAATCGCCGCGCTCTTCAATCTCATCCAGCAAATCTTTCAAATCCGCAAGGATTTCCGGAGCATATTTCTGTCGGTACGCCAGATTCATTTCTACCGTCCAGCCATCAATGCCAACTTTGTGTTTGTGATCATGATGGTAGAGCCGGTTTATCAAGTCAACAATTCGTCTTGCATCTTCATCTTTTTCTCCGCAATCCAGAAACTTACGTTTGATATGTTGAAGGCATGGGATTCGGGTGATGTGCGGGTAATCTTTGCCTTCCAGCTTTCTATAAGGAGAGTAACCGTCGCTTTGTATGATACCTCGACAACCACCCAACTCATCCAGGATAACCTTTTCAGATCGCGAACCGTCTTCATATAGCAGATAGACCATCCTGGTGTTCATCCCCACAACTACCCACAGGTACCCTTTTCTAACCCCCTTCCCCTTGCTGTTCTTTTCGGGTACCAGGATCTTGTAGTAAGTTTCGTCAGCAGCCGTGTAAAAGTCTTCAAGAACCGTTTGGCGGATGCATCTGTAGATGTTCTCAAGCTGGACGGATGCCCTTTCTGTCAACTTGTGAGCGGTGGGCTTGTTGAGCGTAAAGCCATGCTCCTCAAAGTAACGGACAATTCTTTCTATGGGTAAGGATTGTATATAACGCAGTTCCATCAGCCCTGCTATGAACGATCCGTCATAACTGGAGTTCAAGAAAGCGGAAGGTGGTGTCTTGCCCTCAAAGAGCCGGCCGTCTTGCGTGTAGGTATAAATTCTGTATACATGTTTCTTGAAACGCATAGGCACACATTCGTAACGTATGCATATTCTTGGAGTGGTGGAAAACAGGCGTGCCTTCTCTTTGTTGAAATCCGGATCATCCGGATATACATCGTGCACCACTTCTTCCATATCGTAATGCATGTCTCGCTTGGCGCCGTTGTTCTTTCTGGCTTTTCGTTTGGCCGCTTTTTCTTCTTCCTTTCTCTTTTGCTCTTCTTCGGACAAATGCGTTTGAGCAGCGCACTGCTTTTCAGACGGATTGGACATGAGTTTGGTGAGTCCTTTAGCAATGCGCTGCTGCCTGCTGAGGGATTCACCTTTCTGAAGGAGTGCTTCATTAAGCGAGGCTATTTCCCGGGTCAGGGCTTCGACCTGCAACAGCAACCGGTCGTTGTCAGCCCGTAAGCCTGCAATCTGTTCCTTCAACAACTCTATAATTTCATCCTTCTTCATAGCGTAAAGATACTAAAAAATAGCGTATTACGCAAGAAACAAGGATACTGTTTTGTTCGCTATTTTTGATGGAAGGGGCATTAAAACTACAGTCTGAAGCGTTTCCGAAGCCGTACAGACCGTAACGATACACCATTTAGGATAAAAGTCAAAGTGGTAGGGAACCTCATAATGGCCTGTATGCGGATTGAAGGTCGGAAGCTCAAAAGTGCCACCTTCAAGGCGTTTATGATATAGCAGGAATCCATCACCATCCCACCTGAGTATCTTAACCCCATCCCTTCGTTTGCCAAAGAAGATGAACGCATCGCCTGATACAGGTGACAATTGGCTCATTTCAGAACGTACCAATTTGTACAGCCCGTTTATGCCAAGATTCATCCGGATGAATCCTTGATAGAGATAGTACTTGTTGGCTGATGTTAGAGAATACATGATTCACCATCCTTTCTCTCGTACAGGTTGACAAGTCTGATAATGCTGTCCGCATCTCCCTGCTTGATGCTTATCGTTGTACCACTGCTGAAAGTGACACAGACTCCGGCAAGCACGGAAACCCTATGTTGCACAGGTTTAACTTTGGGCTCGATACGAACGAATGAGGATGATGGCGCACTTGTCTTTTGTGACAGTGAAGCCTTGCAGCGACTGACTGAATAACCATGTCTTGATGCCCACTTGCTCATACCACATTCATTGGTGTGTAGCTTTTTGCAGATTGCACGAAGGGGTACTGTCGGATTGGCTTTGAGTTCTTCAGTAAATGCCAACCAAGTCTCTTCATAACGTTGTGATGCTCTTTGTTGCTTCATAATTTATAGTGTTGATTTGAGGCAACAAAGATAGATCAGGGTAGATACTAATTCAATGTAGAACCGCGGAGACGCTTACGAAGAGGGAAACAGGCCTTTATCAATACTTATGATTTGCTGGACGACCTCTCAGCATGGAACGTAATCACGTTCGAGAAGTATGACGAAGCCTGGCTTGATTTTGTTACAGCATGTAGAGCCGGATGTGTTGTGGGGGATTTTGATATTGTTATCGGTGGTATAGCAAATGATAAGGTGTTTCGGACTGTCGACCTCTACTATGCTGGCGATATCACTAAGCTGGAATGCCTCAAACGCTTGATATACGAGAAGCCGAATAACCAGACTTGTATTCGTAATCAAGCAGTATTGGATAATTGTCTAACCTTTAAACAGAGTATGTCTTTATGAAACAACCTCATGACGAAGCTTACCATGCTATCCTGGAAGCTAAGTATTCGCGCATTATCTCTGAAATTAGTGAGATGCATGATGTTCCTATTGAACAGGCTATGGATATATTCTATACATCAGAATTGCTTCCTTTATTGGAAGATGGCGTGGCAGACTTGCATTGCAGAAGCGATAAATATCTTGCAGAAGAAATTTGGAGAGAATTCTGTGAAAAAAAATAACGAAGACTTGATGAACATGCGTTCACTTGGATTACAATTTCATCTTAGCTACTATGTCATTTCCCGGTGGTATGATATCAAGGAAGTACTTGATGGTGCAGATAGTATACTAAATCCTTAGAAAAAGTGTGATCATCGGTGAGGTGGCGGATGCTGTGAAAGGATGGCATGAACTGGCTGTGCGGCTGGGGAGATACAAGAGGGAAGAAGTTTGCGCATATAAGCAAAAAAAAACAGCCTATTTAAGCATTGTAAAGAGGATCGGCTGGAACTAACACCACAAAATAGGCCTGATTCTTCAAATAAGAAAGCATTAATCGAGAAACATACTGTTGCAAAGGTTTTGGGGACTGGACAAAAACTAATCATTCCGACCAGAAGCGACCAAAATAACTGCCCAGAATCTACCCAGAAAAAACTACCCAGAAACTACCCAGAAGCCTACCCGTTAGGGCATAACAGGGGCATAACAAGATACTTTCTCTTATTGCAGAAAACCCACAAATCAGTATCTCTGCATTAGCAAAACAATGTGACGTCTCGGAGAAAGCAATGAGGATAACATTGGAAAGCATGAAAGCAGAGAATGTTCTCAAACGAGTTGGACCAAGTTTTGGATGGCATTGGGAAATTGTAATGACAAAAGATTAGGGGTATTGTATGTAGATACTAACGTTGTATAGAAAGGTTCAAAACCTGTAGTTTTCGATTTGTCCATCTTGTTAGCCAACCCTACTTTGTAAATATCGGAAATAAAGTCAAAATAATAACGATAAAGGAATACTTTTTACCTTTAAATACAAGAAGTTGAAAATAAATCAATATCTTTGCGCTGGTTTTAAGTTCTAGGTATGGAAGATATAAATAGAATCAAAATAGTGCTGTTCGAGAAGAAACGCACAGCTAAGTGGCTTGCTGAACAACTAGACGTAACAGCATCTACTGTTAGTAAGTGGTGTACAAATACGTCTCAGCCAGGCATCGAGTGTCTATTAAAGATTGCAGATCTTTTAGAGGTTGATATTAAAGAGCTCTTAGTGAGAGAATACAAAGCGTACCTTTTATCTAAAGATAATAATGGCTAAAATAGAGGGCTATAGTATAGAAAAACAAAAGTCACTTGGTGCTTTTTACACACCTCCAGTTCTTGCAAGTTATCTCGCAAAAGTAACGTTGTCTTTGGCAAAAGTTGACAAAGCAAAGAAATACTTTGTGCTGGATCCTGCTACAGGAGAAAGTGCTTTGTTACATGCATTTCTTTCTGAGTCAAAAAAGAAGGGAATACAGACCAGTTACGTTGGTATGGATATTGAAGAAACAGCTATTCAAAGATCGAATATAAGTTTCTCCTTTGAAAACATTAATAATTCATTTATCCAATGTGATGCTCTTTATCCATGTAGCGGTAAAAACACAACAGAAGGATGGACTATACTTTCAAAGAAGTATTTTCCTAATGGTATAGATTTTATTGTTTGCAATCCACCTTGGGGAGCAGACAAAAACTTCTATTCTCAACTATCAAGTGATTTTTGTACAGCTATAGGGCAATTTGATATTTACGATTTGTTTATTGAATTATGTGTAAATTATCTAAATAACAATGGTAGCTTTGGCCTAATTGTTCCTGATACTATTTACAGTGAAGAGCATAAGCCTATCAGAGAATATCTTCTTAAAAATACCACAATCAAGCAGATTGTTAGATTAGGAGAAGGAATCTTTCCTGATATCAATATTGCTGTCTCGTTAATCTTTGGTGTAAAGAAGGTTTGTAAAAATAGGCATAATGTTTTATGCGCTCATCTATCGAATAACATAAAGAAGATGGTAATCAAAGAAGAAATTTCTTTAGAAAAGGCTATAAAGTTGTCTTCTTGCAAGATACCGTCAAAATTGATGGTTGATAATAATTACGCATTCTTCACAGATATAACAGAAAACGATTCTGATCTTACACATATCCTGAATAATTGCAAAAAGATTGGTGACGTCACTTCGAGCCAGAGAGGTATAGAACTTTCTAAGAAGGGTATCGTCTTGCAATGTCCTAATTGCCAAAAATGGCTACCTGAACCAAAAGGAAAAGAGGATAAGGATATCAGATGTCCTCATTGTAAGCATATTGGAACTAAGTCTTCGTTTTTATCGATGGGGATTATTTCCCCAAAAGCTTCTAGGGGATACAAAAAGATAATCGTTGGTGAGGATGTATATCGTTTCGGAACAAATGCAAAACAATATATAAAGACTGATGTTCAGGGTATCAATTATAAAGATGCACAACTTTACCAAGGTTCTAAGATTCTTGTTAGAAAAACAGGTGTCGGAATTACTGCTGGTATTGATTATGATAATTGTTTGACAAATCAAGTCGTATATATTATCAAACGCAGAAATGATATTGACCCTTTAATATCAAATGAAGTAATATTGGCTGTTCTTAATTCCAGGATAACCACGTACTTCATTATTAAAACGATGGGAAGCAATGGGTGGAAAACACATGCTTACCTATCACAAGCTTCTGTTGCATCTTTGCCTTTCCCAAAAATTGATGTTAATAACGCAGATACCAGGGATTGTCTTATGCACATAACAGATTTAGTAAAAAAGAACTCAAGAGTTTCAAGTGATAACTTTTCAATTGATGCGGATGCAAAAATAGAACATCTTATAGCAAGATTGTTCGGTATTAATCAAAGTGATTATGAAGTTATTTATAAAGCAATAAATGAGGTTCAACAAATGATACCTTTTAGCAGGCTCTTGAGAGTAACAGCAAAAGAAATTTTCAACAATGGGATATAGATATATTGGATCAAAAGATAAGTTAGCAGAGACGTTGATTGATACTATTCGTCAATATTGTCCTGATGCACATTCTGTCATAGATTTAATGGCAGGAACAGGATTATTTTCGCTTGCATTGCGAAAACATGGATATAGAGTTATCGCCTCTGATGTTATGACCTATTCATACCATCATCTGGTTGTAAATTTATTACTGAATGATGCTCCTGAATTTGGAAAACTAACAAACATCCTAAATATTAATAATGGATATAAGGGGGTATTGGATTATCTCAATTCTCTACCTTCAAAGGATGGATTTTTCACAAAGGAATATTCTCCAAGCGGAACACCTTCTGCGGGTTGTAAACCACGTATGTATTTCACTGCGAACAATGCTTCTAAAATTGACGCAATACGTGAAACGATTAAGGAGTGGCATTCTCAGAATCTTATTAATGACACTGAGCATTCTCTTTTATTGCATGATTTAATTATGGCTGGAAACGATATTGCAAATATTGCAGGAACGTATGGCCATTATTTATCGCATTTTGTCAAAAGGTCTGAAGATCCTATTCAACTGTCGCCAAGTTTATTCGATCCAGATGTCAACATTGATGGTCACGAAATAAGAAGAGGCTATGCAGAAGAATTAGCGAATGAACTAGTAGCAGATGTATGCTATATTGATCCTCCTTATATTAAAAGACAGTATGCTGCTAATTACCACATACTAGAGACACTTGCGAGAGAAGACAAGCCTGAAGCGATCGGCGTAAGTGGACTCAGACCATGGCGTGATCAATATTCGAATTTTTGCTCAAAAGTCAAGATCCGCAATTCATTTGATTTGATATTAAACAATATTCACTGTAACAATATCTTCATCAGTTACAGCGAGGATGGATTGTTGCCAATTGAGGACCTGTTAGCTTTCCTACGTCAATATGGAAACGTAGAGCTTTCAGAGATACGCTATAAACGTTTCCGCAGCAACAATAGTAAAAAGGGATTAGAATTAACTGAATATCTCATATATCTGCAAAAGAATGAAAGAGTATGAATGTAGAATCATTAATTTTCAGAAAGTTAACACCGAACGAATTTAAAGCAATTACAAACACCATAAATTCGCAAGGTGGTGGAAGCCAAACATATATTGACTTTCCTAAAGGCTGTATTAGCGACAATAATTTCAAAGATTTCTTTGAAAGTGAAGGAAATCAAAATGCAAATGGCTTTGAATGGGTATTTTATGTAAATAGCCTATCATTAGGACGCACACAGCAACGAGAGACTATCTCCGCCAGAAGAGAGTCTTCAAACTCTCTTAGAGAGCAGAACAATAATAATCGAATAGAAATTTGGAAAAATGAGAGAAGTGGATTCCCAGCTGATTCTTATGACGAAAAGAATAATCCGATTATTGTTTATATCCTAAAAAGCGATGATAAGGAATACTGGGCAGGTTGGTTTTACAGAAACCAATGCGATGATACGTGGCCTATGACAAGAGGACTTTCTAATATGCTTTGGAAAGATTGTGCATATATTAAATTTGATACGCCAATACCATTTAGTACAAATGATTTCACATGGCCATTTCTCAAAACAGATTCGTGTAACACAAAAAAAATAACGATGAAAGATCTACCTCTTCAACAAATATATTACGGTGCACCAGGTACTGGGAAATCCCATAAGACTAACGAAATAGCATTAAAGTATCCAGAAACAGTCCGCACTACTTTCCACCCTGACAGCGACTACTCTACTTTTGTAGGCGCGTATAAGCCTACAATGGTAAAAGAAAGGAAGTCTGTAATAATAGGGCAGGAAGAAAAAGAGGTGCATCCTATTGCAGGGGGTGTAGAGTACAAAGAAAAAATTTCGTACAAGTTTGTGAAACAGGCTTTTCTTAAGGCGTACATCAAAGCATGGAAGCTTTTCAAGGAGTCTATCAAAGATGGAAACGAACTTACCCCTCAGTTTCTAGTGATCGAAGAAATCAATAGAGGAAATTGTGCGCAAATATTTGGCGACTTATTCCAATTACTTGATCGAAAAAATGGTTTCTCGGAATATCCTATTGAAGCAGATGAAGACATTAGACAAACTTTATTGGAAGAAGAACCGGAAGATGGGCTCAGTTTTGGTAAGAATGGATTGGAATTGTCTGCTGAACAGTTGGAGTTCATTAACCAAAAATTTGATTCCGAAGATAGACCGGATCAGCATGTGGCAGAAAAAATTTGTAAGGGGCAGTTTTTGGTTCTTCCTCCCAATCTTTATATTTGGGCAACAATGAATACAAGCGACCAAAGTCTTTTCCCTATCGATTCTGCTTTTAAACGTCGTTGGTCATGGAAGTATGTGCGTATCAATGAAGGTAAAGATAGAAATGGTCAACCTCTAAACTTCCGTATTCAGTTTACTACGCTTAGTGGGGAAAAGGTGGATGTTTCTTGGTGGGAATTTGTACAGACAATCAATATAAAGATTGAAGATGCTACCAAGAGTGAAGATAAAAAGTTGGGATACTTCTTCTGCAAACCAGATAAAAAGGCGGAAGGAGCCAACAAAAACGAACAGAACACAGTGATCTCTGCCGAAACATTTGTGGGCAAGGTGATATTTTATTTGTGGCAGGACGTTTTCAAAGATTATGGCTTCAAAAGTGATATTTTCAAGAAAGAGGATGGTAAGCGACTTGCTTTCCACGACTTCTATCCTGACAGCATCGAGTCTAATGAGGAAACGAATCCGGAAGCTATCGATTTGGATTTGCTGAAGCGATTCATCGATAAGGTAATAGGTATAAAGGCTTTGGATACTCAAGCTGTGCCAATTCAAGAATAATCACTTTACATACAGAGGAATATGAAAATCTTCATAGAGGAACATCAGTATAAAACTGACGAGTCAAAGTCTTTGCTTAAGAAGATTCTAAATTTTGAGCATGATGGAGGCTTTTCGACGGATATGGTTGGCTACTATTATTCCAACGAAGTTCGTGATACGGTGTTCTTCCTACCCAAGGTGGTGATGGACGAGAAGGATCTTGTATTTGGGAAGTATGACCCCGAGAAGATTATAGACCTTCAAAGAGCGCTCGACAATAAGTACATTACTGCAGAAGAATATCAGTTTATATATGGATTGTCGGTATGGATATACCGGGCCATTGTCGTTTTTCGAAATACGGCAGACGACAAGCATAAGAAGATACTTCTGTTTCGTGATCTCCCATCAGATGGTATAACAGGTGAGCAGGTTTTTAATACATTCCTTGACATCTTGATATCTTTGCAGCGGTTTAATGAGTTGAATCAGAATTATTTCACATTTGTGCTGAAAAATGTTCACTCTGGGTACAATAAGATAAACTGGACAAAAACCATTAGCAAGGGCCGAGCGTTGATGCAAGATGATGAGCCTCTTTATCTAGATGTGGTGAATAAGAAAAAACAGATTAACCTGGAAGAGGAACTTTTTATCATATTTTTTTCTATTCTGCGCCATATGCAGGTGAAATATGGTTTTTCTGTGAAAATCAACTATAATTTTCCGCTCATAACAGACGAGGCTTTCGAAAATTATTTGGAAGGGTATGGCGAAATGCGTCTGATACAGATTCGACATAGATTCTACGCGGACAAACAGGTAAGAATGTGGCGGCTATGCTATGATTTCTTTAGTCAACAGAATGTAATATATAACAATAAGAATTACTCTGACTATCTGATTGCAAAAGACTTCAACATCGTTTTTGAAACCATGATTGACCATTTGCTGAGAGAAGAGAAACCTCACGTGGCAAAGATGATTAAAGATTTAAAACTGAAAGAGCAGACCGATGGAAAACGTGTGGATCATATTTATGCCTGGGATGGATTGATGCATAATGAGAATGAGATATTCTATATTGGCGATTCAAAATACTATAAACTTGCAAATAATCCACCGAGTAACTCTATCTATAAGCAATATACTTACGCTCGAAATGTGATTCAAGCTAATCTCGACCTTTTCAATCAAAAAGACAAAAGGGGAAATAAGGCAAAAAAGCCAGGAGAGGACTTCTTGATTTATAGGGATGACGAAACAGAAGGCTATAATATTACTCCCAATTTCTTCATCAGGGGGCATGTGCCTACCGACCGCAATTATGAAAATGATAATCTGGAGGTTAAAGGTGAGATGGAGAAGAAGGTACACTTTGAGAACCGCCTGTTCGACCGCGATACGTTGCTCTTGCAACATTATGATATAAATTTCTTATATGTTTTAAGTGTCTATGGAAGTGAAGATGTGTCTGCCCAGGAGGGCTTCCGTGTAAAGGCAAGAACTCTTTTCCGTGAACGTATTATCGAAGATATTAAGCATGAATACAATTTTTTTTCACTTCAGCTAAAGCCTACTGCTTTGAATGAAGAAGACGAGGATGAAGACGAAGAGGATGAAACTACCAATCGCGACCGTATGAATCAGATTGTGGAACAAAAATATTTCCACCGATTGTTGGGTAAGGCATTTCGGCCGTACAAGGAAAATGAATTTCTCTATCTGTCATTGGAAAAGAAGCCGGAGTATTTTGAGGATAATATGAAACTATTGTCTGATTTAAGTACTGATTTCAATATTAGAGAATATGCGCTTGGCACAGATCCTCGTGATACTATAAATCAATTTGCCCAGCTTACGTTTGCTCCAACAGAAGAATCAGCTTCATATGATGAGCAGGAAAGCAAAATATTTCGTTTTGAAGATATGCCGGAAGAGGTATTCCTTATTGGTGGTTATAGAAGCGTTGATAAAGATCAATTGGCATGGATTAAAGCAAATAATTCTTACAATATTCGTGCTGATGTTAATCGCCATGGATATAGAAATGGCTTAGTAGATGAAAATGTAGTTTCTGCCCGCTATCTAATTTTGTATGAGATAAATTCGAAGGATAAACGCGATTATCATATATATACTATTGAAGGTTTTAAGACACGTCCTGAAAGATGGATGAGTAAAACAGGCTACATTGAGCCACATGGCAGTTATGTTGTATATAGTTTAGGTGAAGAAGTGTTTTTTGAAAATGTTGATATTAATAGGATGATTATGAAATCTCAATATAATGAAATCGGTTGGAGGAAAAAAACGAATCAAGAGCTTTCTCAAAAATGGCTAGACGAAAGTTGGGGTGCTCCTGGATTTCTTAAGGGAAATGAGATTGCTGATTATGCTCTTGTAGCACACCGTAAAACAGAAAAAGCACTTGTGGCTGTTGACATTACAGATAAGGGATTGGTTAAGATACAAGACGGACTTGGTGTAAATAGCTTTACTACGCCGACAATGGATGTTTATCTCAAAACTTTTACAGAGGCTAATTATGTTATTTACTCAAACAAGAATGCACATAAGGTGTTTAGGGTTGTAGGAGAACCTTTTCTTAGTATCGAACCACAAGATGGTTACATGACAAGGCGTTTTGCTATTCCTATAAAGTCTCAATTTCCTGATGCAAAGGATAGGAGTAAACAACATGCTGAATTTAGCCTCAATTTCAAACTTGAACTCGCAGATAATATTTCAACTTTGAGTCAAGAGAAGCTAAATAAAAAGCCTGATGGTTTAAGTGTTTATGACTTTCATGTAGTGGATATAAAGAAGATTGAATAGATTATGGGTGAATTAAATCAAGATACAAACAACATAT
>ENA-OPCT01000809-OPCT01000809.1-human-gut-metagenome-genome-assembly--contig:-NODE-809-length-15191-cov-3.009382_pt1 | contig 15191 bp, 9 predicted proteins | sample MGYA00241572_ERZ501495 | MGnify/ENA primary metagenome ERZ501495 (study PRJEB25962, sample SAMEA2042580) | human gut metagenome | biome: human gut; feature: human-associated habitat; material: faeces... | reverse complement strand
TGTTATTTTTATCGTATATGCCTTATTCTCGTTGTTCCAGTCGAAGACTCCTCGTGCGAAGCTGATTTCGGGTGTTGTAATCGTGGCGGCAGTTGTTTTCCTTGTCTATCAGTACAACTCATTGCCGGCATCAACTCCGGTGGATGCGCCTATTTTCCAACAGTTCAATCCTTGTTTCGTTGTAGCATTGACACCTATCTCTATGGGTATTTTCAGTTGGTTGGCTTCGAAAGGTAAAGAACCGAGCGCTCCCAGGAAAATCGGTTTAGGTATGTTGGTTGCTGCATGCGGTTACATCCTGATGATATTCGCTTCTGTTGGTTTGCTTTCTCCGAATGCCCAAGCGGCTGCAACTGAAGCGGGTACGGCTTCTTTCGTATCACCTAACTGGTTGGTATCTACTTATCTTGTATTGACATTTGGTGAATTACTGTTGTCTCCGATGGGTATTTCGTTTGTTTCGAAAGTGGCTCCTCCCAAATATAAAGGTATGATGATGGGTGGCTGGTTTGTAGCTACTGCTATCGGTAACTATTTGACTTCCGTTGCTTCCGCTTTGTGGGGAAATTTACCTCTTTGGGTTGTATGGGGCGTACTTGTAACGCTTTGTTTGTTGTCGGCTCTGTTCATTTTCTCTATTATGAAGAAATTAGAGAAAGTATGTAACTAGGGACATTCAGAAGATAATATAATAATAGCCAACTAATTCATTGCGGGTTAGTTGGCTATTTTGTATCTTTAGGTATTCCCTCGAAAATAAGGTTTGATGGTCAAAACGGAGGAAATCCCAGGACTAAGATATGGCAAAAATACAAAATAGTTAAGAGATTCAGCCTACATTAGGGACATTCAGAAAGTATCCTAAAAATATAAGATGGCATGTGTAAATGATTGATATTTTTCATTTCACATGCCATCTTCATTGTTGCTTTATCCCTTGAAGCTCCGAATTAGATAGGGACATTCAGAAGAGAATATATAAACCTGTCTTCTTTATTTTGCGATCTCTTTTTTACTCCCAACAACTTCTGATCATTTGAGCCACTTATCCAGCCAGTTGAAGAAAGTACGTTGCCAAAGGATACCGTTCTGGGGTTTCAATACCCAATGGTTCTCATCGGGATAGAGGAGAAGCTCTGCCGGAATACCGCGCATGACGGCGGCATTAAAAGCCGACATTCCTTGTGAGGCAAGAATACGGTAGTCTTTTTCTCCATGAATACAAAGAATCGGTGTATCCCATTTATCTACAAACTTATGAGGCGAATTGGCAAACGTGCGTTGAGCCGTTGCGTTATTCTTTTCCCAGTAGGCTCCGCCCATATCCCAATGTGCAAACCACATTTCTTCGGTTTCGAGGTATTGCTGTTCCATATTGAAGATACCGTCGTGGGCAATGAAAGCTTTGAAGCGTTTATCGTGATGTCCTGCCAAATAGTAAACCGAATATCCGCCGAAGCTGGCACCTACGCATCCTAACTTATCTTTATCCACATAAGGTTCTTTAGAGACGTCGTCGATGGCCGTCAGGTAATCTTTCATACATTGACCGCTATAGTCTCCGCTGATTTGCTCGAGCCATTCCATACCAAAACCGGGAAGTCCGCGACGGTTTGGAGCGACGATGATGTAATCGTTTGCCGCCATAATCTGGAAGTTCCAGCGATATGACCAAAATTGGCTGACCGGACTTTGCGGACCGCCTTCGCAGAATAGGAGAGTAGGATATTTTTTATCAGGATTGAAATGAGGAGGATATATAATCCATGAGAGCATTTCTTTTCCATCGGTAGTTTTGGTCCATCGCGCTTCTACTTTCCCCATGGTCAATTGATCGTAAATATGTTTGTTTTCGGTAGTAAGTTGGGCTATCTGTTTGGTTTCCGGATTGAGCATATAAATTTCATCGGCCATACGAATAGAGTGACGTTTGGTGATGATGTTATTCCCTGCCATGGCAACGGAAGCGTAATCATAATCTCCGTCGGTCAGTTTTTCCACATTCCCATTCAAGTTAGTACGGTACACCATAGTCGTGCCATGCCATACGCCGATGAAATATAAAGAGTGTGAATCATTGTTCCAGCAGTAATCATCCACTCCGCTTTCGAAACTTTCCGTTACATACGTCTTGATTTTATTTTCTAGATTGAATACACAAAGGCGGTTGCGGTCGCTTTCGTATCCGTCTCGTTCCATACTTTGCCAAGCAATATATTTTCCATCGGGAGAGAAACGGGGATTGATGTCGTATCCCTTGTTTTCATCTTTACTTTGGAGAGTCACTTCTTTGGATCCTGTTCCATCCGCATTTGTCAGAATGGTCTTGTCTGAGGCTATTTGATATGTGGTGTAGTCTTTACAAAGATTTTCCGTTTTCCCGCTTTCCAGATGATAGAGGTAAATGTCCGAGTCGGTAGAAAAGGCATATTCTTTACCTGTTTTTTTACGGCAAGTGTAAGCTATGCTTTTTGAATCGGGACTCCATGCCAGTTGTTCCATACCTCCGAAAGGTTTCATCGGGCATTCGTAAGGTTCTCCTTCCAACAAATCTTTTGCTTCACCTATCTTATTTCCATCATAAGAAGCTACGTAAGGATGAGGAATAGTCTCTACCCATTCGTCCCAATGTTTATACATTAAATCGTTAACGATAATTCCTGAAGCTTTAGGCAGGTCGGGATAGATATCTACTGTACGTTGCCCGTATTTTATCTGTGCAACAAACAGCACTTTTGTTTCATCGGGTGAGAAGCTGAATCCTTCAATGTCCCCTTCGAACGTGGATATTACTTTTCGTCCGCTACCGTCAGCATTCATTTCCCAGATTTCGTTTTTTCCGTTTTCTGGACTAAGATAGGCGATTTTAGTTCCTCCTTTTATCCAACAGGGTTCCATTTCACTTTTTGTACTGGTGGTGAGCATTTTGTTCTCGCTGCCATCGGCGTTCATTGTATAGATAACCTGGTGACTCTTGTTTTCGGGAACACTATAATAAGATACGGTATAAACGATTCTCTTTCCATCGGGCGAAACGGATAATCCTCCTATTCGTCCCATTGCCCAAAGGGCTTCCGGAGTAAGTCGACCGTCCTTAATGGTAATTTCCTGTTTCCCAATAAAGGGAGAATTCGTATTTTCCGTTTTATTGGCGGAACACGAAGCAAGCATTGCAGCAGCCGTCATAATGAATAATTTTGTTTTCATACATACTATTTATTTGTTAGATTTTCTTTCGTACATACAAAGGACGTAAAAAGAGGGGAATAATACAAGCAGGAGGACGGAAATTGTGGTATTTGCGGAGTAACTCTCTAAATAGATGCGTTTTTTCGGATAGTTACTTTGGATGAGGGCAATAAGTTTTGCATTCGGGGAGAGTGGTGGTTAGCAGGTAAACGTATGACTTTTTTAGAATGTTTTTCAGGAAAATGAATAATATTTTGTTAACAGTATGTTTATGTGCTGTTACAAGTGTATATGCGTAAGATTCCGTAATGCCTGTCTGAATCGGGGTTTCCGGTGAAGGGAGGTGTTTGTAGGCCATACTTTGCATAGTACATAATAGAGCGTAGTAGGGATGTATCTGATAACAGATATAAGAAGACGTGGAGGCAGTTTCACCGTGAGACTTGTGTGAAACCAAGGATGTTTCACAGCAATTGGTTGAACGATAGTAGGTTGTATCTGAAAATGACAGGATGAGGCAGGGGAGAACCAAACACGTATGGGTAGGGGAAGGAGTGGTTAATCAGGCGTAAAGCTTCCTATTCGGCAAGTATTTCATATAGCCCCGTTAAGTGGTAACTTTGTCAAAGACAATTTTTAGAGGGGTTACGCTATAATAAGCCAACTTCTTTAGATTTAAAGAATTGTAGAGTGATATTTTAGGTATAACAATGTTAAGTGTCAACTAAATCCTGTATAGTACAGGACGTGGTCACCTCTGCTAAGTGACGTAGTTACCCCTGCTAAGTGACGTGGTTACCTCTGCTAAGTGACGTCCCCGAGAGGAAGGTATGAGCCGCAAGCCTACAGCTACCCCAAGTGCTACGCCTACGGTATCTCAAGCCGCAAGCCTACGACTACCCCAAGTGCTACGCCTACGGTATCCCAAGCCGCAAGCCTACGGCTTGTCAGGTGATATGCGGGGGCATCGACATTCGTTCTACTTGTCTGATTCGGTTAGCTGAACTTAAGCAACGGGATTGGTCAGGTACGAGCAATACATCAATTTTATGTATTTCATATCTGCGATAGCATCTTTATGGATAAAAAAGTCAGGAGAGTTGGAAAGATTTATCCACCCGTTTGCGGGGTTGGAAGTTTATCTTTCAGACTCCCCTGACCACTATATAAGTAAATTCAGACCGAATTGCTTATTTTTTCTTATTACGCGCTTCCCGTTCGCGGGCTATACGCTCTTGTTCTTTTTGCAAAGCCTCCAGTTTTGCCATCATATTGGATTTCTTTTTCGGATTACTCTTGTTGGCTTGCATTCTTGCTTCCAGTTTAGCTAGCAAGGCTGCATCATCTGTCCGCTTACGAAGTATAATCATAATCAGGATACTGATTAAGCCAGAAATGAAGTAATAATAGTTCAAACCGGAAGAATAGTCATTGAATATGAAAATAAACATAACCGGCATCAGGTACATGATCCATTTCATACCCGGTATCTGCTGTTGGGTTGCTGCATCCTGTTGCTTCATCATGTACATGGTATTCAATATGTTTGTGATAGAAAACAACAAACAGAATAAACTAAGGTGGTTACCCAAGAGAGGAATATGTGTTCCCCAGCTAATGACATCATCATACGTAGATAAGTCGGGAGCCCATAAGAAACTCTGCTGGCGTAATTCGATTGCGTTCGGTACAAAGTTGAATAAGGCAATGAATACCGGCATTTGTATTAACATAGGTAAACACCCACCCATCGGACTTACTCCGTATTTGCTGTATAGGGCCATAACTTCCTGTTGCTTTTTCATGGCATCTTCCTGTTTCGGGTATTTTTTATTAATCTCATCAATATGCGGTTTCAATACCCGCATTTTTGCTGATGACATGTAAGATTTGTAGGTGGCCGGATAAACCAATACTTTTACAATAATGGTCATTAACAGCAATACAACTCCCATGCTTAAGCCCCAGTTGGATAACCAGTCGAACACATAAATAGTGAAGAAACGGTTGATCCACCGGAAAAGAGGCCATCCCAAATACACTAAATCTTGCATTTCCAGATCCTTATCGCCAGCTGCAAAATGATTCATTTTTTGCAAAGTTTTATAATGGTTCGGCCCGAAATAGAATTGCATGATAGTGGGTTGTTTACCCGTCGGATCAAAGAATGTGAACATTTGCGCATCATAGTTCTTCAGATAACCGCTTCCTTCTTTTTGCATTTTAGAGGAAAGTTTAGTTTTATCAAAATCTTGATAGGCAATGAATACACAAGAAAAGAATTGATTCTTGAAAGCAATCCAATCCAGTTTTTCGGGAACTTCCTCTTCTGCATCCTTTGTTTCGCTCAAGTAATCGGTGTTATCGTCCTTTATTTTATAAGTAAGGGTAGTATAGCGATTCTCGAAAGAATAACCCTTTTCTAACTGACGTGCATATTGATGCCAATTGATATCTACCGTATTGACAGAAGGTGCAAAATAATTCTGCATATTGTGAGCTTCAATTGTGAAGTCCACCATATAATTGTTATGTAGTAGTTTGTAGTTGAAATCTATATAACCTGGTCCGTTTGTTTGTAGACGCATGGTAACCGTACTGTCCGTTACATTCGTAGGGGTAAAATATAGATCTTCGGTGATAATGTTTTCGTTTTTGCCGTTGAACGAAAAGTTCATACCGGCATCTTGACCGTCGAACAGTACTACTGGTTTTCCATCCTGTCCATTGTATTCTTTTAGTTTGGCCGAATAAACGCGACCTCCCTTATTGGTGAATTTTAGTTCTACCAACTCATTTTCCAACGTAATGAACGATTCTGTTCCTTGTTTAGCCGGAAAGAGTAGAGAAGTGGAATCTTGAGCCGTAGCGACAACCTGAGCCTGTGCAGTGACCGCTTCGGTCGTTTGTTTGTCGGCTTGTTGTTGCCGGATAGTCTGGATGGAGTCTTGATAGCGTTGCATTTGAGCCTGTTGCTCCGCATTGGGACGGTTTAATAAAGTAAAACCTACTAATACGGCTCCGATCAAGGCAAATCCTATAAGAGTGTTTTTTTCCATTTCCTGAAATTAATATTATTAGTTATTACTGATTGCAGCTTTAATAAACGACAGGAACAAAGGATGCGGATTAAGCACTGTGCTACTGTATTCCGGGTGGAATTGAGTGCCGATATACCATTTTAAACCAGGTATTTCAACAATTTCCACTAAGTCGGATTCCGGGTTAATGCCTACGCATTTCATACCTGCTTTTTCATATTCTGCCTTATATGTATTGTTAAATTCGTATCGATGACGGTGACGTTCTTGAATATGAGTCTGATGATAAGCCTCGAATGTTTTTGATTTTTGATCGAGTATACATTCGTAAGCGCCCAGACGCATCGTTCCTCCCATATTGGTTATCGATTTTTGCTCTTCCATAATATCGATAACATTGTGAGGCGTTTTTTCATCCATTTCGCGAGAATTGGCATCGGCGTATCCTAATACGTTCCGTGCAAATTCTATAGCCATGCATTGCATGCCCAGACAAATACCGAAAGTCGGTTTGTTATGAGTGCGGGTATATTTGGCCGCAACAAATTTTCCTTCTATCCCTCGTTGTCCGAAGCCGGGACAGATAACGACACCGTCTACATGAGCTAATTTTTCTTCCACATTTTCATCTGTAAGGTGTTCGCTGTTTACATATTCAATTTTTAGTTTGCGATGATTATATGTAGCCGCTTGTGATAAGGATTCCAAAATGGATTTATAAGCATCCTGCAACTCCACGTACTTTCCAACCAAAGCTATTTTTACTTCTTCCGTAGCGCTGTGGCGGAGTTCGAGGAATTTTTTCCATGAATCTAGGTTCGGTTCACCTTCTATCGGAAGTCCCATCTTGGACAGAATGGTTTTATCCAGTTCCTGTTCCAGCATGCGCAGAGGCACTTCATATATAGTGGGCATATCTACGGATTGTACAACGGCTGTTTCGTCGACATTGCAGAACAGGGCAACTTTTTTACGTAAGGTCATGTTCAGTTCATGTTCGCTACGCAATACCAGAATATCCGGCTGTATACCTACCGATTGCAGTTCTTTTACCGAATGCTGGGTCGGCTTGGTCTTTAATTCTTTTGCTGCGGCAAGGAATGGAACATACGTTAAATGCACGCATAAGGCGTTGCGCCCTAGTTCCCGTTTCAATTGACGGATACTTTCAAGATAGGGAAGAGATTCTATATCGCCTACCGTACCGCCTATTTCTGTTATAACAAAATCGAATTTATATTTGTTTCCGAGAAGTTTCACATTGCGTTTAATTTCATCCGTAATGTGAGGGATAATTTGAATCGTTTTTCCCAAATAGTCCCCACGGCGTTCTTTATCGATGACGCTTTTGTAAATACGTCCGGTGGTAATGTTATTAGCTTTGGTAGTTTGTATACCAAGAAAACGTTCATAATGACCCAAGTCCAAATCAGCTTCATGACCATCCACCGTTACATAACACTCTCCGTGCTCATAAGGATTTAGAGTTCCCGGATCGATATTAATATACGGATCAAATTTCTGAATGGTAACGTTGTAACCTCTTGCCTGAAGTAATTTACCTATAGATGATGAAATGATTCCTTTTCCTAAGGACGAAGCGACACCACCTGTAACGAAGATATACTTTGTTTCTGCCACAGCTATATGATTTTAATTTAGTTCTTAATGAGTTCTGTTCGCATTTTAATTTTAAACCGCAAAATTATAAAAAAATGAAGAATCCACGAACCTTTCTTCTAAAAAACATTTGTTTGACGAGTACTTTTATGACGTTTTTGAGATTATTTTACAGTTTATATAGAAGGTTTGATTTTTTCCTTTATTTTTGCACTCAAATGTCCAAACTATGTTGAATATGAAAAGAAAATGCTTGATATGGATGATGTTGATATTAACGGTTAATACGGTATTTGCCCAGCGTACGACATCTTCTTCCTATTCCCAGCGTTTGAGAGGAAAAAGGGTATTTAATAAGATCATGACTGCCTATTCTGATTCGTTGGCCAAGGTGGTGGATAAATATTCGCATGACAGTACTTATTTGAAAGTGTCTCTGAATCCATATTATTTTCGGTTGTTTGCGCCTGTGACTTTATATAATTCGGTCGTGTCGGATGCAATGGCTATGGATAATGAAGCAGAGGTGGCTGCAATGGACAATTTGATTCCTATAAATAATAAAGGGATGATAGAAACGGATGAAGAGATTAATGCATCCATAAATAATGCCTTGATGAGTGTTTATCTTAACGAGCCTCTTTCGGTACATTACACGGAAAACGATTTAATGGGAAGAAGAACATTTAAGAAAGATGTAGTTCGTAAATTACCCCGTCGTGAAAGGGTTACTGATCTGTTAGGAGATACTCGTCTTGTAGATCCTTCGGTAAATACGGAATTAATAATTAAAAAACCTAATTTCTGGACGAAATCGGGGAATTCCTATTTACAGTTTACACAGAACTATATTTCGGGAAACTGGTATAAGGGTGGTGAAAGTAATAATACTCTTTTATCCGGGTTAGTACTTGAGTCGAATTATAATGACAGGCAAAAAGTTCAATGGGACAATAAGCTTGAGTGGAAACTGGGATTCTTAAGTTCTCGGTCTGATACTTTACATAAGTATAAGACTAATACGGATTTGATCCGCCTTACTTCTAAGTTGGGACTACGGGCCATAAAGCATTGGTATTATACTATACAGGCTGAACTATATACTCAATTTTTTGCCAGTTATAAATCCAATAAACCCGATGTAGTTTCCAGCTTTTTATCTCCAGGGTATTTTAAAGTGGACTTAGGTATGGACTATAAGCGTTCGACCAAGAATTTTGAAGTTTCTGCCGTCATAGCGCCGCTTTCCTATAAGTTGACGTATGTGAGAGATGATGATGTGGATGAAACGAAATTCAGTGTGGATGAAGGCAAAAAATTTAAAAATGATCTGGGTTCTAATTTGCAAATAACTTCTTCCTGGAAGATTATTTCACAAGTGGTATGGGATTCTCGTATATCCTATTTTACCACGTATGATAAATCTCAGGCGGAATGGGAAAATACATTCAACTTTAATTTGAATAAATTTTTGACGACTAAATTGTTTGTTCATGCGCGTTTTGACGATGGCGCAAAGAAAAAAGAGGATTATAATTATTTTCAATTGATGGAGTTGCTTAGTTTCGGATTGAGTTACAATTGGTAGAGTAACGTTTCAGTGGAAGGTTAAGATAGTTAAAGCCCGTTCTTCTTTAGTGTTGAACGGGCTTTTTTGAACAGAAAAATAAATAAGTCAGTTAAGTTTAGGTGAACGTTTTTTCGTCGGAAGAAGCATGGAGCTTAGGTTGTTCTTCCCAATGGAAAGGTTCAAATTCCGTATCTTTGTTTTTCCAGGATGGTTTTCTGGAAGCATAAATGATAAACGGAGCCGCTACTACAATCACACATCCCAAAATCAATACCGCGAACCAAACGGTGTTGCTACCTACAGATATCTGGCTAGGCGGGATAAAACTTAAAATGAATGCTAACAATGAACCGCAGAAACCAAGACCTCCGATAAACCACATGAGTCCATTTCCTTTTTTACCAATACGGAATGGACGATTGGCATTTTTCATGTTGTATCGTAAATAAATGGCTGCGGAAAACATTAACAGATACATAATCAAATAGAGGAGTACGGTCAACTGCGAGAGTATCTGATAGAAACTCTGTACTGACGGCATTACTACAAATAAAAGGCTTAATACCGTTACAGCGATTCCTTGTATAAAGAGAATATTCTTCTGGACACCGTTTGTATTGGTCTTTTGGAAGAATGGAGGAAGATACCCGGCTTTCCCTACGGCAAATATACCTTTGGAAGGGCCGGCAACCCAGGTCAATACACCGGCTAATACTCCGAATGCAAGAGCAATAGCAATGACCGGAGATAGCCAACTGGTATGGATGTATCTAAAGTAATTGTCGAATCCTACTAATAAGCTCTGTGTAAGGTTGATGTCTTTTTCCGGGATAATGATTCCCAATGCGAATGTACCTAATACGAAAATGATAACCGTAATCAATGAGCCGATGAAGACAGCTTTCGGATAGTTTTTGGAAGGATTATCCACATCTTTTACATGAATACCACCCATTTCCATACCAGCATAGAACAAAAAGATACTTGCTGCTAATACAAGGTTATTGAAATTACTAAGATCCGGTAGGAAACTACCGTGGAAATCCATTTGTGAATGTCCACCTGTAGCCAAATAAATAATAGCCAATAAAACGAGTAGTCCGGCTGGGATAATGGTTCCCACCATACCACCGACTTTAGACACTTTTCCGACCCATCCCATACCTTTCAGCGAAATAAATGTAGCAAGCCAATAGATAATAAGCACTACCGCTAAAGAATAGTATCTGTTAGAGGCTAGGCTCATGTCGTGTACATCATTCGTGCCAATAAAGGCTAACGCTACCGCACCGAAAGTTAAAACTGTTGGATACCAGATAGTACTTTCAATCCATTGTAAGAATATGGCTAAGAAACCGATCCTTTTGCCATATGCTTCGCCTACCCAACGGAATACACCGCCTTGTTTATCTTGAAACATGGCAGCAAGCTCAGCCGCTACCAATGCCGTAGGGATTAAAAACACAATAGCTGCGAATAAATAATAAAAAGCAGAACTTAAACCGTATTCCGCTTCCGCCGGAAGTCCGCGCAACGAGACGACTGCCGTTACATTCATGATTGCGAGAGTAAATACTCCCAATTTTACTGTTTTACTAAGATTTGCCATAATATAAATATTTAGGTGATTTTGTTTTTTATAGGGTCTATAACAAAACTTTGTCGTTTAAGTTTATGTTGTATACAGAAAATATGATTTTATGAGTATGGCATCATCTAATTTAATCTATCAGAAAAAAGGACTCCAAGGAGTATTTCATGTATTGATATTGTTACTTTCCTTATTCTTAATTCTCAGTATCTCTTTCGATACGTTTAAGAATATACCGTTTGTTAATCAACGTTCGTATTTACGTATTCAATTTTGGATATGCATGTTCTTTTTGCTTGATTTCGTACTGGAATTCTTTTTATCGAAACGTAAGTGGCATTATCTGGCTACTCGTTGGTTGTTTTTGATTGTTTCCATACCCTATTTAAACATTATAGATTATTATCATCTCTCATTCTCACCAGAGTTGAGTTATTTTATTCGCTTTATTCCCTTAATTAGAGGAGGATATGCCCTAGCAATTGTAGTGGGCTGGTTATCCTCCAATCGAATATCGGGGTTATTTACTTCTTATATTACAATGTTGATGGCCACCGTTTATTTTTCCAGTTTAATATTTTATGTATTAGAACGCGGTGTAAACCCTATGGTTAAGGATTATGGATCTGCTTTGTGGTGGGCCTTTATGGATGTTACTACAGTGGGAAGTAATATTTATGCAATGACTGTTACAGGAAAAGTTCTATCTGTAGTATTAGCAGCATTAGGAATGATGATGTTTCCGATATTTACGGTTTATATAACAAGCCTAGTTGAAAAAGCCAATAAAAGAAAAATAGACTATTATAAAGCATTAGAATCAAATACTCATTCCTCTGACACTTTTAAATAAAAGGCCTTTGTTAAAAGAACTAAAATAAATTGTTTTTTTTTCTGTAATGTTGTCCGTTAGTGCTTCATAATATTTATGGGAATTTGAGATATTATAAATTTGCTTTTAAATACAAATAGATAAAAACTAAAAAAATGATAAGTAATGATTTCGATATTTGTTTTGATGAGCCTATATTGCCTATATCTACTTTCCCATCCTACTATCAGCATGCATTAATAGGACTATGCACAAGTGGACAGGCGAAATTGATTGTTTTTTCGAAAGAACATTTACTTGTTAAAAATGAATTGATTGTGTTTGTTCCGGGAGCTTTGATTTCGTTTGTGGAAGTATCTTCTGATTTTTCTATCCGTTATATATATATATCAAAAGACTTGTTTCAGTCCCTGTGCCGTCGAGCTTGATGGTTTCTTTATAGCTTTCCCCACTGCCAGAGCCCAACTGAGCGGTGTTCAGGTCCTTGAGGTTGCTGGCCAGCTGTACATGGAGGGCATTCTTGTCCGCATCTGCAACAACAGCAATGTTATTGCCGGTGAGCTTGGCAGTATCCACCGTGTTGGTGGTCTTGCCATCGACGTTGGACGAAGTGACAGCATCGCTGCCGCCGGTGATGGCGATGGTTTCATTGGAGCCCCGGGCCACCACGTTCTTATCATCTGCCGTAGTGGTACCGAAGCTGGAATTGTCGCCGCCAAAACGGATCTGCCGGGTGAGGGCATAGAGCTGGGAGCCGTTCACCGCGTCGGTACTGTTGGGGCCGACAAGGCCAGCAGATACGTTCTGGATGCGGCGGGTAGCGTCTTTACTGCCTACTGTAACAATACCATCAGCCTGACTGCCCGCATAGTTGCAGCTACTATCATTGCCATAGGTGTAATCTGTGTCGTAGTTGGTCACGCCGGCAGAGATACCGTCCTTGTCCATTGCCGCGATATTGGCCGCATGGATATACTTGGCTTCATATTTCTGCTTGATGGCATTTTTGGCTTCGTCTGTGGCAGCGTTCTTGTATTCATCCGAAGCAAGTGCTTCTGTATCGCCCTGGTCTTGGGCCAACTGGATGGCTTCCGCCGTTGCCGACTTAGACGCCGTGGCGGAAGATTTTGTGCCGAGATAGACGGAATTGCCGAGAGTAGCTGTCACATCGTTGCCGAGGATCTGGAGATTGGATACGGGTGTCGACTGCTTTGTTGCATCGACGGCGTTGTATTGGCTTTGAAATACTTGTACAGATTGGACACATAAGTGATATTCCCGCTGTTGTCCGTGATTTTTTCCACACCCAGGGCATTGACGGCTGAATCCAAAGCCAGCAGATTGTAGGCAGTGGATTGCCCGTTATAAATATAGAAACCGTTTTCAGGAGGCCGCAGTTCCGTATACAAGGTTCCGCCAGTGAGCAGTTATTCGTTTCCATCAGCAATGGTCCCAATACCCAGGGCTTCACCCCAGAGTTTGGCATTGTCTTCCTGCTTTTTCTTTTTTTCATCATCTGTAGCGCCAGTGGTGATGTTTTTACCAATATTGGATGCATTCACATTGGCCTTGGAAGCCAGGCTGTTGTCGCCAGTAGTCAGTTTGGTTTCCAAGTCACTGATGGCCGTTGTATTAGCGGCAATATTGCTCGTATTCGTAGCAATGCTTGCTGTGTTTTTGTCTATTGCCGTCTTATTCGCAGCAATAGTGCTTGTATTCTTGGCAATGCTTGTAATATTCTTTTCTATCGCCGTCTTATTTTCACCAATAGCGGTTTTATTACCCTCTATATTACTTTGATTGGTTCCGATATTAGTTGTATTCGTATCTATTGATGTTTTATTGTTAGCAATATCCTGGGCATTCTTGACTACCTGCTTATCCAGAGCCTGGATATTCTTGACTTCTGTATTGGTATCAGAGATATAGGTAGTATCCCCACTCCCCGTATTCCCACTTCCCTCTTCTGCCTGCACGGCCACCCCCACGGGCATAGCCAGGCTCATGGACAAGACAGTCATCACGATGCCTCGGGCCAGGCTCCCATGTTTGCTGAAAACGGTTTTCATCATTTCTGGGGTTTCTGATTTGGTACGGCCTTTGGCAAGTTCGGATACGACTTGATACATGCATCGCGTCCGGTTGTAAATGACTTTATACGTCTTGTTCATGATAAAATCTCCTGCACGTCTTATGATGTCACAATGAGTTCAAGCAATTCAGTCTATTTCATCAAATATATTCGTATAATAGTGATAAAATATGTAATTTATATATAAGAATTATATACATTATTCATTATATGTTTCTGATAAGTATTTTTCAATAAACCCGCCATACGTTTGTAAAATAAGACAGGTCTGTCCATTTCTCGTGCAATTTTTCACGGTATATTGACGGCTGCCTCGGCGACGCGCTATAGTAAAATGAAGAAGGAGGTGTTATCGTGAAAATTTGGAAACAGGCTATCCTGGCCGCCTTGTTCTGCACTTGCACGACCTTGACCGGACTGGCTGCCGATGAAGCTGCCAAAACAGCCCCAGCCGAGCCAGCCGCACAGGTCCAGGCCGCTACTCCAGCGGATACGTCCAAAGCTAATGTGCTGACGGATCCTTTAGCCGGCCATACGGGCAAGATCATCGACAAATACTACCTGACCAAAGGCTCGACCTATAAAGACGTGACGACGCTACTCCAGACCATCGACTCCCATCGGACCAGCTTGGACGCCAAAGACAGGCCCTATTATTTCCGCGTCGACAAAGACCTGACGGACAAGTATTTCCGCCGAGTCCGGGCATATGACGAAAAGACAACGGAACAAATCGGGGACTACCTGGTCGCCAAAGACAAGAGTTCCGTCTGGCGCATGGACGCTCCCCATGAAGGCCTGATTTATGGCAGCGCCGAAAAAATGATGAAAAAGAGCCGCGTCATCATCTATCCGCGCTACCTGGCCCTGGGCAGCAAAGGCATCGTCGCCTTGCAGACGCCAGGCGGGGTCCCTTACACGCTGAATGCCAAGAGTCTCAATGAATCGATTGCCAAAATCGGCGAAGACAACAGCATCATCCCCGTCAAAACAGGCCAAGTCGACATCTTGGCAGACGTCACCGTCGGCGATATCAAAGAAACGGCATCGCGCCGCATCTCCGTCGTCACCCAGGCCGATTTGGAGGAGAGCGTGGAGACCGTCATCGCCGGGGCCCAGCGGAAGAACGCGGTCATCTCCCCCCAGGAGAAGCAGATTGTCTCCCACCACGAGGTGGGCCATGCCCTGGTGGCCGCCCTCCAGTCCCACTCCGCCCCCGTTACCAAGATCACCAGCATCCCCCGCACCTCCGGCGC
>ENA-OPCT01000791-OPCT01000791.1-human-gut-metagenome-genome-assembly--contig:-NODE-791-length-15381-cov-2.922093_pt1 | contig 15381 bp, 13 predicted proteins | sample MGYA00241572_ERZ501495 | MGnify/ENA primary metagenome ERZ501495 (study PRJEB25962, sample SAMEA2042580) | human gut metagenome | biome: human gut; feature: human-associated habitat; material: faeces... | reverse complement strand
TTTATTCTTACAAATACTTGATGAAGGCAAATTGCACGACAGGTTGGGACGCGTAGGAGATTTCTCTAATTCACTGATAATATTTACGTCCAATATAGGCAGTGAATACATTTTTAAATCTTTTGGTGAAAACAAGATCCCGACACACGATCAGATGCTTGAAATCATGCAAGGTTCTTTCAGACCAGAATTTTTAGCAAGACTTACAGAAATTGTACCATTCTCCCCTATCACTGCAGAAATGATCGACAGGATTTTTGACATTCATATCAAGAGCCTATTTAAGACATTAAAAGAACAAAACATAGAATTAAAGATTGATGAATCAGCAAGACAATATATTACAAAGGTTGGATTCAATGCACATTATGGTGCAAGACCAATTCTTGGCATCATACGAAAAGAAATACGACGTCCGCTTTCTAAACTAATAATTTCAGGCGATGTCGAATCTGGCGACACAATCATGATGAAATATGATGAAAGCAACAAAGCAATTTGTTGGGAAATCGACAATAACACAGAAGAATGAAACTTATAGATTTCCTTAAACAAATATTCTCAAAGAATAACCCAACTATTACAAATAATAATATCACAACTATGGCAAAGAAAACCGTAATCACAAAAGTTTTGGACGCAAATGCCCAAGACGGCATTATAGAATTTCCGCAAAACAGGACTCTATATGCCGACCAATTTACAGATAAAGCTCCAAACACAGATGAAGAACGTGAAGGCTTTAAGCCTAAAAGTATGAAGGAAGTTTTTGAGCATTATCAGCCAAGCAAAGAAGGAATAGCATTGGAAAATGAAGAAGGAGGTGCGGTTTATGAAGATTTCGAATTTCACCAGATAAAGGATTTCGAGGATGAACAGCTCATAGCACAAAGTGAGCTTCTCAGCGATAAAAAGTCAAAAATTGATGCATACAACGCCGTTATACGTCAGTTGGAAAAAAACAAGACATTGAGAAATACCATTAAAGACGAATCGTCCAAAGAAAATTTAAAGAAAGCATTAAAGGCATTGCTTGACGAGCTGGATAATGCAAACTAAAACGAACTTACAACAAATTCTAAATGTATTTGAAATGGCTACAGAAGAACAAAAAATAGAACTGACAAATAATCCCGAAGAACTTAAAGAGAGGGTAAAAACAGAAAGTCCTGCAGAACTTCTGCAAAGCAGTCTTATCGGTCTTGACAAATATGGTGGTTTTCAATTGCTCAAAGGTTTGATAAAAGGAGTTGAAAACATGGATCCACGCAGAAAGGCCGTAAAAAATATATTTCTTTCTGATTCAACATATTCGGAAGCTAGAAAAAAGCTGGCAAAAGAATTAGCAATCTGGATAAATATTCTAGAAAATAGCGGTTCTGATCCTATTGAAATAATAGACTCTTGTAAAGCAGAATGTGCTAAAGCAGAAGAGAACTTGAAGAACAATCTTTTCAACGTTCATGACGAAATCAGAAACCTCGAAATAGCATATAGGGCATTAGATTCATTCTTCGCTAATGCTGGACAAAATAAAGTAGACTGTATAACACTCATGAACGTAAACAAAGAAGAGTTAAGCGATAATGATTCTGAAGACACTATAGCTGTAAGGGAAGAATTGGAACAGTATTATGACAGACTCAGTCTTAAAAACAACTATAGTATGCTGGTTGTTCCAGGATATATGGGTGATGCTGATACAATAAGAATGTGGGCACAAACAGCTTACAAAAATAAAGTTATAATGGTGACTGACTTCAAAGACAGTCAAAACTTCCCAATGCTGAAAGAAGAATTGGAAGATGCCAATCTGCAAGGTCAAGATATTCAATTGGCCAACGTAATAATGACATGCAATTACATTCTCGGACGTAAGAAATCTGAACTGGCTGAAGAAGACGACGACATATATATACCAGCTTCTGCGGCATTGGTAGGAAAAATGTCTAACACAGAAGAGATAATTATTGCTCAGGGAGCTGCCGGTAAAAAATATGGTACACTCAGCAATGTCAAAGGTGCCAGAATGGACTTGCGCAAATCAGAAATCGCATCCTTAATAGATGAAGGCGTTATTCCTATGGTAGAAGAAGACGGTAGAACCATGGCATTCTCCAACCGTTCGCTTTATAATGGCGCAACACTGGGACTCCAAGAATATCCAATTGTTAGAGTTTTTGACTGGATAGGCAAGGTCTTTCAGAATTTCTTCAATGATGAAGCATTCATTAATTGGAATTCTCAGGTAAAAGGAGAATTGCAACAGGCTATACACGATTTTCTCAGCGACTACAAAGGACCTGGAAAACTTATCGAAAATTACAATCTGAAAGGAATAAACCAAGACCCAAAGACAAAAGATATATCTATTCAGGTAGAACTAAAACCATTCTTTGCGGCAAAGAACTTCCTTATTGAACTAACTGGACACAATGGCCAGGCAGGTGTAGATTGGGATCAAAATGTACAATAAAAACAAAATGTGTTTTCAACACTTTATTTATAAAACTTTTTAATTTATAATTTATTACTATGGCAACAAGAACAGTTACGCTTAATGCGGATGGTATCGCTGAGCGCGAAGTAATGTATGTTCGCTACGAACTTAATCAGCAGACAGATGTTGAGGGACAGCCTACAGGCACGACTCGTGGGGGTAAAATCTATTTGAAAGTAAAATCAAACGATGATGGAAATTCAGATTTGATGGAATGGATGTGTGATACCTACATGAGCAAAAGTGGTACAATTTCCTACCCTAATCGTCAAGGTGGCGAAATGAAGCACCTTTCCTTCAAAGAGGGCTACATGGTTGAATACGCTGAAACATACGACAATAAGAATGAAATTCAGCAGTACGAAGAATTTACGATCTCAGCAAAAGAAATTCAGGTTGGAAATGCACGTCACAACAACCGTTGGACTATTGACAACTAATAACACGCATATGCTTGACGGATTTTTATCCGCCAAGCATATAAAGATATAAAATATTGATATAATATGGCATTACAAGGAAACATAAAAGTAGGCGGAAGGACTTACGGCATTGTTGAATGCGAATACGAATTTACGCAAATGACAGACGATACCGGCAAACCTACATCGCGTCCAATGGGGGGAATCATAAGATTTGTGATGCCTGCGACTAGTGATGACGATGTATTCTTCTATAAATGGATGATACATAAAACAGAAAAGAAATCAGGAATTTTCAAATTCTGTGTCTATTCCAACAACAACAAGCAAAGCTACAAAACAGTTCAATTTTTCAACGCCTATTGTATCGGATTGAAAGACTACTTCAACGACAATGACAGTAAACTGATGTATACAACAGTTACAATAAGTGCAGAAGTAATCCGCATAGGAATTATAGACAGCGTCATGCTTATCAATGAATGGGGAGGTACAATGGAAGATGTCAGAAACAAATTTGAAAGCACTATGGACAGCATTGGTCTTGGAAATAGATTCTAACATATTTACAAGAATATAAAAATCTTAATCTGTAAAAATATGTCGATATCCGTAAAAAACATAAACATATCAATAGCAGGAGTTAGGTCTTCTGAATTTGACATAGAACTTGAAGGTGTACTATACCATCTTGACGACTTTTCACTAATGCAAGGGTTGATGATGCCAAACATGCTGTCATTTACAATGCATAAGGATCCAGAAGAAAGGATGGAAGACACACAATTCTCTATATGCGGATTTATTATCGGCAAAGAGGTGGAAATATCACTTCTTACAGAGATCATAAGCACAAACATAGACAATGAAACGGATAAGGCTTCAGAAATATGTTTTAAAGGTGTTATTACTTCTGCCGTTGGAAGTAGAAACATGACAGAATACAACATCAACATTGAAGCCCAAACATGGGATGCTCTATTGGATGACAATCCAAACTGCAAATCATACGAAAACAAGACATTGAACGAAATAGTTGAAGATATTGTTGATGACTATACTAATCATCTCGACACAGAGATTAACTCACGATTCAACGAAAAAATTCCATATTGTGTGCAATATAATGAAACAGACCAGCAATTTCTTCTAAGACTGGCACAACGATATGGCGAATGGCTGTACAATGATGGGACAAAACTGATTTTTGGAGAATTACCTCAAGGGGACTCCGTAAAACTATTTTATCCCAGCCAGGACATATCTGCATACAGCATAAATATGAGAATGCGGCATACAGCTTTCAATCATATAGCTTCATCTTACAATTCGTACGAAGCCAGCCAGAAGGAGGGCATTGATGAAATGCAAAAGGAATACAACGTACTCAGCGAAAATGTTTTCAGAGCATCACAAGAATGCTATACAAAACAGACTTTGCAGAATCTGCATTCCGGAGGCTTTGCAGATACAGACGGAAGAGAAACAGTCTTAAACGTTTCTACAAAGACACAAGCTCGGGGAGAAAAAGCCGGTATGCTTACATATACAGGAAACACATACTGCTCTAGACTCAAGATTGGAAGTACATTGATCATTGAAGACAACTATATTGCAAATCCGATAACAAACGAAAAAAGTCCTATTGACCAAGATGAAATACTGATAACGGAATTAACGCATTATTTTACGAAAAATAAAGTTTACAGCAATCATTTTGTTGGAATACCGGTTGCATGCGATTATCCACCATACACAAATAGTGACATTTATCCAATTGCACAATCTTGTCGTGCCAAAGTAAAAGACAATGAGGATCCAAACAATTTAGGACGTATAAGGGTACAATTTGATTGGCAGGCTCAATTGGACAGCAGTATGATGACACCATGGTTGCGTATGGCACAACCTTATGCCGGTGGAGAAAAGGGATTCAGTTTTATCCCTGAAATTGACGAAGAGGTCATGATAGATTTCGAAGGGGGAAATGCAGAAAGGCCATATGTCAAAGGAACTCTATATAATGGCATTGGAGATCCAGACAGAAAATGGTTGCCAAACAACAACAGCAGCAATCAGATCAAGGCAATTCGTACACGCAATGGGCATACCATAGAAATACACGACGAAGGCAACGATGGGTACATAAGAATATATGATAACAAAAAGGAAAATTATATTCTTACATTCTCAACTGACGAGAAACTCATTAAACTTGAATCAACTGGCAATATTGAACTGTATGCAAAGAATGATATCATCATGCACGCAGGACACGATATAAATGCATCCGCAGATAATGACATTTTCATTGCAGCATCGCATGATATGCAACGCACAGCCGACAACGATATTAGAGAATATGCAGGCAACGACCGTTCGACATCAATCTCAAGAAACTATTCATTGACAGTAGAGGCCAATCAGTTTGTCCGAATCAACGACAATAAGGACGAACAAGTTGCACACAAACTGCAAATAACAGCAGAAAACATACGCGAAGAAGCTCAAGATAAATTATTGCTGTATTCAACAACGCATCATCAGAAAGCATCCGATGAAATGGCAATAAATGCCGGCAATAGAATAGATATTAAAGCTAATATCGTAAAAGTTAACTGATTTTACCATAAAGTAACGATGCAGGCATCCCATAATAAAAAATCATCAACATATAAATATCAAAATGATAAAATAAGCGGAATAAAAAATAAATTATCATGATGGACATTAATTTCTTTGAATCGAAAATCAACATTGATATTAAAATCTACCGAGGTTCTAATATCGTTATAGCGTACAAAAATAAAACACTATATGAAGGTTTACGCAACGATTGCTTAAATAAAATAATGCAAACTGTAAACGACCTGCCATCTATTGGAGAGAAAGAAATTACATTCAATATACTCAATATGACCGTAGGTGATGCAGCTCATGAAGATGATAAAATATTTTTCAAAAATAAATTGAATCTGCTTGGCAATTCTGTAAGATGTAAAATAAAAGTAAATGCCGGTTTATATAATCTTTATGCATAATATACTTTAATTACTGTACAAAAAAGGGTGAATCTCAATATATGACTTGTATAACACAAGTAAACCTATACCAACTATAAATGAATTACAATATGTTTGGTTTAGAAACTTTCAAAACTGTAGTCGGCACAATGTCGGAAAGTGCAAAAGCACTTAATCAGTTCAAAGACTCTGTAATAACTGCAACAGAATGCGTAAACGAACATATTGTGGGACCGCTATACGAATCTGTAAAAAACATAAATACAGCCATAGACACTTATGAAGAAGCCAAAGACTTTGTATCGGTCACAGTTAACGATTTTTCAGGAGACATATCGGTAGAATCTTTACAAAAGGGATTCGAAAATTTCAATAAAAGATGGGATAAATTCGCAGACAACGTCAGTCTACTGTACGAAAAGTTGCCAGAATCCATCCAAGAAAGCATATCTGAAAATTTTAAGACCTCTTTATTCAATGAAAATATATTAAATGCAGGAAGTACTATAAAAAATGAATTGCCAGGCCTTTTTAAAGATATTTCAAGCTTAAAAGACATTTCTTCCTCATTTAAAGATTTCAGTGGGATCCCTATCAAGGATGCAGCTAAGTTAAAAAATGGTATTGATACGATACTGAAAGCCACTAAAAATATTTCCAAGTCTATAGACGACATGACTGGGAACAGCTTTTCAACTATCATCAACAGACTTACTGCAGATTCAAAAATCCTTGCTACTACAAACAACTGTATAACTGGTTTAACAGATATTGTAAACAATAATTTATATAAACCGCTATCTGATATAACCAATATAGCAAATAATGCACTAAACGTATACGATGCATCAAAAACGACTTTGGCGGCTTTATCGACCGGGCATCTATCTTTAGATTCATTGGCCAATGCAACTGCAAACCTAAATAAAAGTTACGATGCCTTTGCTAAAAGCGTAAATGATAGTTTTAATAGATTATCAAGTGGCGAACAGAAAAATGTTTTAGAGGCCATTGCTAAAACATACTTTGGGGAGAATGTATTCAACGCTTCAAGCGTGATAAAAAATAATGTACCCAACATTCTCAGCGGAGTTGCAGATTTCAAAAAATCTATAGATTTGTTTGATGGAAGCTACCGAAATCCAGAAATTGCCATAAATAAAATCCGCAACGGTGTGCAGAGCATTGTTGACGCAACTGATAAAATCGCAGATTCACTAAACAATATTTACAAAAACTTCCGTAAAGATGATAACAAAGGCCTTCCATTATTAAACAACTTAAGCAGTCTACAAGATTATAAACTCATACAATCTGTCAATACAACATTGCAAGCTTGCACAGACGTTACAGAAGTTGTCAAATCTGTAAAAAATGTTCGCAATGCCATAAAATCAGGAAACAGAGAATCTATACAAAACTGCTTAAAGAGTCTAAACGATACTTTAGGGAAACTGTCGAACTATAAATCGGATTCAGAGTCTAAAGACAAGTCATCGCTTGAAAATATATCCCAAGATAAATCAAAACAAGAAAATAGTTCAAATAAAAGGGAAACAGGCAATAATGATAAACGGAATAACTATTCCAGTCAAGAAAATAATAACAAAAAAGCTAAAGAAAACGGTCAAAGCGACTCGTATGTTACATCCCAAGCAACTTTAAGATGTCCTTTTGGCGATAAAACATCCAAACTGACTGTTTATCCAGATAGAACTGTATTTCTTACAGGTAAACCAATGGCAAATATATCTGACCATATTTCAATGTATAATATTGCTCCGTTTGGGAAATGTCGTTCTTTGGCTTTTCCAGCAACAGCGGCGGCAACAGCAGCGGCACACGGTAAATTAACACCGATGCCATGCGTACCAGGAACAGATAACTATTGGATGAATGGAAAATCGGATTATATTATTAAAAATAATCCAGCTCTACTTAAATCTTCATACTGCAGGTGTAAATGGGGAGGAATAATTACTATTATTGATGATGGACAAATAGATACAGGATGCGTAAATTTATCTAAATCAAATAAGGAAACACAAAAGGAATGGAGAACAAAACAAATGTAAAACTAGTAAAAAACTAAATACTAATATATAAATAACAATTGATTCAATACAGAATAACAATCATGACAAATTCAGAAATTGACGCTCAAACACCCGATTATAACAATAAAAATGAGTATGAAGATATTAAACAAGAAATGTATATTGTTCCTTTAGACATATATGAAGGAACTGAAGGCGTAATTAGACAAACAGGTTATTCTTCATTTGAATTGTCAATAACAAACAAATCTGAAAAGGATGATAAAGATGATAAAAAAGAAAGTCATTCAAAACTAAACAAAATACATGGCATTCTAGATATCGCAGGATTTGTTCCTGCTTTTGGAGCGATACCGGATATAGCTAATGGACTAATATATCTTTGTCAAGGAGATTTTGCTAATATGGGACTCTCGTTTCTTGCCGCTGTTCCTATATACGGAGATGCAATAGCGGGAGTATCAAAAGGCGCCAAATATGTTAGTAAGGGATATAAAGAAAGAAAGATTATTTCTGCTAATATAAAACGGATAGAAGATTTTGACATAAATAAGCAAGCTGAATATATTGTAAATTTAGCAAAGAGAAGCAATATTAAAAATATCTCTTTACTTTGGACAAATGGAACAAAATTTAATACAAAAGCTGTAGTCCGAAAAGCGAAACAGTTAAATCCGAAACTTGAAATTAAAGCATTTGAAACCACAGTAGAAGGTATCCAGATGGAAAAAAACGTCAATCGAAAGTTAGTAGAAGAAGGCCTAAGGAGAGGCTATTCAAAAGAAAGGGTATTTAAGCTACTAAAAGAAGATAGATTATGGAAGAGTTTCGCAGAAAAAGGAAATTCAAAATTAAAAAGTGAATTACAAGCATATCAAAAAAGAGAATCGAAGAAATATGCAGAAAAAATCAAGAATGATTATATCATAGAAATTAAAAGATATGGACTTGACTATGGACAGGCGAATAAGGCCGAAATGGAAATGCTAAAAAAACAAAACAAATATATTGATGAAGAGTGGAACATCAACAAAGAAACAGACGTTCTAACCAGATACAGAAATTACAAAACGGGCTCGACAAAAATTATTCGAAAAAAGTAAATAATAAAGTTAAAAAAATCATTAAGATGAGGTTTTTAATAAGTTCTTGTTGCCATCCTAAATATCCTGTAGATTTAATTAAAGGTTTTGTGTCATATAATAATGATATGGCAGAAGCTTTTCATGATAGGCATAATGAATTTGATTGGGGTAAGCCATATCCATATATAATAGAATCTGAAAAAATATCATCAGAACTACCAATTGAAATTTTTGCGATGTGGAAATCTATCATAGATAGAAAAATATTCATTGTAAACGAAGAGTTACCTTCTAAACATATTTCAGATAAAGAGTATGAAATTGATGAATTCGTCAACATTGTTATGGGGTTTGGACCATGTGATGGTTTTGCTATGTGGTACCATAGTAATAAAAAATCTTTCATTGTAAAAAATTCAATAAATGAAATGTCAGATATTGGAATGTACATGAAACAATATACTTTTAGATATCTTATTCTATTTGACCATTTGAATATAACTCAAAAAATGGAGAATAAGCAGAAAAATGATAATGTAGAAACTTTTGAATATATAGAAGAAACTCTTTATGACGGAACTCACGATAAACTTCATAATGGAGGATTGATGAAATACCATTTGGCAGGAAAGCCACAAAAGCTTCATATAAAATGGAAGATCGAGATATCTGATTACTCTGCTTATTTTTGGTTTGAAGACGAAAGTATACATCATATGTTTGACAAATTCTACGGTGCACATCCAGAAACAAAAACAGATTTTATTATTCATATAGATGCAGAACAGAAGAAATATGAGCTGGCTCTCTTCAGATATGGTCTGAAAGAACCTGTAATCATACCAGAAGAAGCTTATCAGCTCATTGTCTTCAAAAACAAGTTTGAAGATTACAGGTCTGAAAATTACAATCAGCCAAGCGGTGCCTGGATTTGGTAATTATCAATGAAACAACAATAATAATCAAAAAACATAATATTATGGCAACAGACGAATTCTACGATGATGAATTCATCATCAATCTTACAATTGACGGTACTTCTTATGAAGAAGTAGAAGTTAAAGTAACAGATCCAAACAAGACAATACGTGATCAAATCAGCAGTATTGTACAGGTATTTGAATTGCCCAAAATAGATAATGGAGGCAATCCGATACAATATCTGCTGGGACAAATACTTGAAGATGGCGGAGAACCAGAAATTCTTGAATTTGAAGATGAAGATGGGCGTGAACAGGCTCTTATTGATTACAACATTCAACCGGGAGATCACCTCCATCTTATTTCAGTACCAATTGCAGGATAAAGTTACTCGGCAACCATGAATGAAACAATAAACAATTACAATCAAAAAGAGCTTTCCGGTCGCGACGCAAGACTGTGGAAAGAATGGAAAGAGCTCGATACACTTTGTGCAAAAAGAAAAGCGACAAGTCCCAATCCTCGACAGCCATCCATATCTTACATTATCCGACGCAAAAATGTGATGGGGCTTCCTACAGAATATGAAATATGGTATCGTGTAAAATCTATTATTGGAGTCAAAGGGGATGTTGTCCCAAGAGAACCAATATTTGGCTATCTGCACAAAATGAGTATTGTCCTACCAAACAACTACCCTTCAGCAGACGGCAATCCGATATTTACGTTCAGGACTGATATTTGGCATCCAAACATCAGATATTCTGGAAGTTTCAAGGGACATGTTTGTCTGACAATCAAAGAAATGGGAGTACTGGCTTCTCTGAAAGATCTTGTACTCAGAGTGGAACAATATCTTAAATATCAGCTTTATCATGCACAAAACACATACCCATATCCAGAAGACCAAAATGTAGCTGAATGGGTTTGTGAAGAAGGAGAGCCGAACGGTTGGGTTCGTTTTGGACAAGATATGTCAGAAGCCCAACAATCCACAAAACCAGTTAGCAATACCCCTAAAATTCAAGAAGAAAAAATTGAAATCAAAACCAAAATAAAGTCAAGAACAATATGATAAAAAAAATCTGCATGCTGGCTTTATTGTGCACAGCATCATACATATCACTTTTTGCAGACGAGCAAAAAAACATAAAACTGGATAATGACAATAATAAAAAGGAAATTGTTGAGCTTCCATTCTGCAATATTTTCTTGGAATTGAAAACAACAGACGACAATAGCGACAATATCACTATATCAGTTGCAGTTGAAAATCTGGATGAATCAAAAAGTCTGTATTTATTTGAAAGAGCCTACAATGAGAAAGTTCTGAAAAAGATGACCCCAAGAATTGCATTTGACAAAATATTTGGTGGTACAAAAGGTCAACGCGAGATTGAAGCATGCAAAGGACTTAAACAAACATATCAAATTGCTCCGTCACAAAAAGAAGATATAATGGTTCTTGATGGCAAAAACGGTGAAACAACAACTTGCAGACTGCCTATCTACATAAGCAAATACAAAGAAAAAAATTATATATTGTGGAAAAAGCCCCAATATATTCTTTTAGAAAAACAAATTATAGAACTGAATATCGAAGTCTGTCTGAAACCAGATTCAAACTTTATTGCCATAAATTCACAGTACGAAGAAATCATAAAAGACCTAAGCAACAAAACTTTCTGTACCAACAGAAGACACAGACCTTCATTAAGAAGACAAAAAGAGGTATATCAAAACAGAATAGAAGCTTTAGTTGAAAAAATAGACAGCACTATAAGTCACAATGGATGGTTCTCTACTGAAAAGAAATACGTCCAATATAATGATTTAAAACAAAAAATACAAGACATAAATCTTGAAGAAAAAGAAGGAGATTGCGGAAAACACGTTGTCAGATACACAGTTTCCAACAAATGTAAATACTGCAACTACACTCTACAACAAATATCGCACAAACTTGATGATGCATACCAGAAGATTTACAGTAGTTCTAACAGAAATACAGAAAAGGACAGACTTAGTGGAGAAATAAATGCAATGTACAAATGTGCTCAAGGACGCAAAGATTGGCAAAAGAGTGATTACAAGTCAAAAATTATCAGACTTTATAATGAAATAAATAAATTATAAAAATGAGACTTCTAAAGTTAGTACTTCTTCTCTCTTTACTCAGTTTCACAAATATCCAGGCCATAGAATACAAAGATACACTTTGGACTACAGACAAGGACAGAATAATAATAACTTATGGTATAAATTTCAGTGATGATGAAATGTCCATAAATTTCATTGATGCAAAAAAGAAACTTGGACGCTACAATGGAAAAAAATACAAAAAACTTGAAGATGTAGAAGTTGTTTTTTTTGACAGAACCGGAGTATACGAAAATAGCAGCTTCACGAACATGACTCCAGAAGCATTCATGGTTCCGTCAAACCTAAGCTATACAAAATCCGATTATGGTTTTTTCTGTTTACACGAAAATCCTTCAATATCTTTCAAGATAAAGTCATATAAGCCAGGCAAGATAGTAATACCTCTTTATTTGGCTCATTATGAAGGAAAAGGCAAATATGAATTATTCAGTGTATGTAAAAAGTTTATTATTGACATATACGTACCGACGAAAGGTAAATCATCAAAAAATAACGAACAAGTTATAACAGAAACTGTAACATCAACAATGGAAATGGAGAATGCCAATGAAGAGACGACCAATATCCTCACAAGCATAAATACCATAAACACATTACTTGATTTACAGACTCAACTGCCTTTCTCTGACGGCCTCCAATATGAAATAACAAAGCTTCGTCTATATCAAGACCAAAACATTGACGCAGAATTGTCTTCAAAAATCAGAGAAACATTGGAGAGATGTGAGATCAAGAAGAAAGAATTGCAAGAAATAGCGACTTCGGAAGAAAAAAAGAGACAAGAAGAAGCTGAAAAGACTGCGCTAAATATGCAAAAGCAGGAAAAAGCCAGACAAGATTCGATTGCTGCCGAACAAAAAAAAACAGCTGACGCTGAAAAAAAACGGAACATGTGGATGCTCATAGGAGGTGCCATTCTAGCAGTGGGATGTTTTGCAGGCAACCAAGTTCTACAACATTTCAGGAGCATTAAAAATCAAAAAAACATGATGGAAATGCAACAAAATATTGTAAAACAGGCTGAAAATGAAGCTAAACGCCAAGCACGCAACTACTCAAGGCAAAAGACAGGCGAACTTGTCAGCAAAGCCAAACAAAACAAAAATGATTATTTACAAAATAAAATGGGAAAACAAATCAACAAAGGGAACAAGCCTAGAAACTTTTCAATATAAATTATATGCGAACATTATTAAAAACAATTTTATTATCGACTCTTTTGCTTGTTGGAGTATTAGATGCTACAGCGCAAGACATTAAAGAGAATGATATTATAATAGAAAAAGAGATTTTATCAGAATCTACAATAAAGTTGTTATCTATTGCCAACAACGGAGATCGAGACATCCAAGTTTATATAAAAACAACGTCTAACCCTCGTAGAGAAAGAATTGACGCTGGAAGCAAACTTTACTTTAACGTAGAATGTATTAGTATACAAGCTTCCATTGTTGGAGGTAGTGGAGGAAAAAGTCTATGGAATAAGAACAAGACACAGAAAGAATGGAAAAAACTTCACCCTCAACAAGTTCAAGACAATACTTCTACAATTACAGAAAAAACAGAAAAGGAAGAAAGAAGTTCTACTCAAAAAAATGTAGTTGAAACGCACAATACACAAAATGAAATAAATATTAGCAACTCACAATTGCAATCTATAAGTGGCGAAAGCATCATCAATACATTCATGGAACTTGTAGAAAAAGATCAATACTTCTCAAGTTCTGCAATAAATAATACAATCTCAGATATAGACTATCACATTGAATGTATTAAAAACTGGACTGATAAAGATGCATATATAGAGAAACATAAATTAATAGATTATATTAAAAACGAAGGTAAGAAAATTGAAAGTGCGAAAAAAGAAGAAGGAAAAATCTCTCAAAAATTCTTATCTCAATATGACAGCGATTTTATTGACAGCAACTTTTCATGTGAAGATAGTATAATCGCCATCTTAGATAAAAGGATAACATTGAGAGAAGAAGCTCTTCACAGATTACAATCAGTAATAAATCCAGAAGAACCAGATTCCTTCTCATCCAATTTAAACGACTTACAATCTTCAACAATAATTAAGATTGCATCTGTAATTTTTGTAATTATAATATTAACAATTTGGTTTACTATTATTGCAAAACGCAAAAGCAACCAAAACAAGACAAAAGGCATACAGCAAAAATCAAATGTGTCAGATGCATCACCAGCAATAGTTGTGAGAAGAAAAACGACATCAATATTAAAGAAACAAAGTCTTGAAGATGTTATAGATAATACATCTTACATGAAAATTGAATGTTCGGATTTTTGCACAGACTCAGCAGTAAGAAGAATATATATTAAAAATACATGCATCAAAGACATATACAACATGTATGCAGAAGATCTTAGGAATCCTAATAATCCTAAAGAAGACGGATGCATGGTACTAGGACGATGGGTTTATGACGAAGATTGCAACGAATACTATATTTCATTGGAACAAATTGTAAAACCTGGAGATGATGCCGTATTCCAAGAATACGAACTTAACTTTGGAGGAAAAATTAAGCTGAAAGTAGCAGAACAATTAAGAAAACTGCGTCGTGAAACAAATCTACAATACGATTTGACTTGTTGGGTTCATTCCCATCCTGGATTAGGAGTATTTTTCAGTAATTCAGATAGCAGCGTGCAGATGCAATTGAAGCACCCGACACATCCAAATTTCTTAATTGCAATTGTTGTTGACATATTGACACCTCAACAGGAACTTGGCATTTTCACATTTAAACATGATTCAACAATAAACTCAAAGAATGATCTAAAAAAGATGTATTCATTGGAACTATTGTATAAATGGGCGATAGAAAGTGAAAAATTATCATATAGACCTGAAGATTATTATAATATTTTGTCAAAATCAACTTTAAAAAACGACAATTGTCATGGTATACAATTAAACAACGGAGCGATTATAGATTTATGCTCTATTGTGGCAGAATCTACAAATGGTATTGTCGGATGGGGATATGGATATCAAAACATAAACAAAGGGCAAAGAGAATATATAATTAATTCAATTACGAAAACGTCATCAGAAATCAACAATGAACCACTAGGATGTCTGATAATTGGAACACATTGCAGCATACCAACTATAAAAAAAGCAATAGCACAATATGCTGATAAAATTCATTTCATTCTATTTTACTCATCATCAGATGA
>ENA-OPCT01000782-OPCT01000782.1-human-gut-metagenome-genome-assembly--contig:-NODE-782-length-15497-cov-3.001813_pt1 | contig 15497 bp, 9 predicted proteins | sample MGYA00241572_ERZ501495 | MGnify/ENA primary metagenome ERZ501495 (study PRJEB25962, sample SAMEA2042580) | human gut metagenome | biome: human gut; feature: human-associated habitat; material: faeces... | reverse complement strand
GGTTTAGCCAGTACGGAGTAATTAAGTTGGTATTTAGCTTTATACTCGTCTACCACCTTATTCATTTCCAATACGGCCTCATATAAAGTATCCCAAGCTTTTTGGCTATGTCCGTGTCCCTTTCCGTATAAAGCAACCATTGCGTTGTGTCCGCCTATGAACCCGATACCTAATGTTCCCTGACGGAGAATATCACCGACTTCATCATTTGGCTGCAACGCTCCTCCGCCTTTCCACACATCGTTGCTGAGCATGAAAGGAAATTGTCGCGCCAAAGCGGTACGTTGGTATTGGTAGCGTGCGTAAAGTTGTTCGGCAATCAATTCTGCCATTTCGTGTACGGAGTTGATAAACAATTCTTTTGCTTTGCTCTCTACCGCTTCTGTATGTTGTGGCTCCTCTGTAAGGCTTTCGGCTTTAATGCGCGCTTCGATAGCCAGACGCGGCATGTTCATGGTAGTGAAGGAAAGATTGCCGCGTCCTAAAGAAGTTTTTTCTCCGGCTACATTTTCAAAAACGCGGGTTCGGCATCCCATCGTGGCCAATTCGTAACGGTAACGTTTGGGGTCGTTTGCATTCCACTTTTCATGAGTGTTGAAAGGAGTGTCCAGAAACATGAAATTGGGGAACAATGCTTTGGCGGTCGTCCGGCAGGCCTTAAGCAGCAAGTCGAAGTTCGGTGCTTTGAAAGTTAGTTTACCTTCCATGGCCGCATCGAAGTCGGCTAATGCCGTTTTGTAATCTTCTTCCGAATAAGATACTCCGTTTTTTATTTTGAATATTTGTATCGGAAATACCGGAACCTCTCCTCGGTTTCCGAGTCCTTCGATGGTGGCTTTCAACAATTCTTCAATCACCATACGCCCTTCAGGCGATATGTCGGTTCCGTAGTTGATAGAACTGAAAACCACCTGGTTACCGCCCCTCGAGTGCATTGTGTTCAGATTGTGAATAAATCCCTCCATGGCTTGATGCGTATCTTTACGTGTTTGTGCGATGGCCTTTTTAATAATTTTGTCCAGCGTTTCGGTTTTTATGGAAAGTCCGGAAGTTTGCAGTTCGCTAATAAGATAATTGATATCTTCTCCGGTGGGCCGGATCGAAGAGAGTGTGCGGACAATGGTTTCCTTAAGAGACTGCTCCTCTATCTCCTGCTCTTCCATATTGAAATAGAAGGAAAGCAGTGAGGTTAGATTTTTATAAAAAGATTTGCGTACGCCTTTTGCCATGAAGAAGTCGAATGCGGGAATGGACTGGCCGCCGTGTTGCTCATTCTGATTGGTTTGGAAGATGATGGTGGCAAGCGTCGCGTAGCTTTGTATCGATTGGGGAGTACGGATGCTTCCGTTTTTGGTATGAAACCCTCGCTCAAACAGGTCGTCCATATCATATTGGATGCAAGTGGTTGTCTTGGTAGGGTAGTAATCCAGATCATGAATATGGATGTCGCCGAGTTGGTGTGCCTCGGCAAAGCGTTTCGGTAGCAGGTACTTATAGGTGTAATCTTTAGTCACTTCTGAAGCAAACGTCATCATTTGTCCGGCTGGAGTATGACTAGACATATTGGCATTGCTCAGGTTGATGTCATTCTTGTCGATGGCTACAATACCGTCCATATTGTGCTTTAGCTGTGTCTTCTTTTCCCGCTCGGTATTCCTCCATTCCCGGTAGATAATGTACTTTTTAGCGACTTCGGGCCGCACTTTCATCAGTTCTTTTTCTACGAGGTCCTGTATTTCTTCTACTGATATGGTAGGAGTCGCGAAATTGCTGATGACATTCATGGTAATGTCGGCAATCAATTTTTCTTCTTTTTCGAGACCCGTGGCGAGAAATGCCTTAGTGATGGCATTCTTGATTTTACTGATGGAAAAATCTTCCCGTTTTCCATCCCTTTTAATGATACAAAGCTCTGCATAATTCATAATGCGTACACGATTTGAATGTTGAACAATAAATTGAGAAATAGAAAACTTGGATACTTGTTTTCAAGAGGAGAGTTTCCCAAAAAGAAAATGTAACGCCAGAGTATCTCTCTCTGATTGTTCTCTTTTCCTATTGGTCTTTCTGCTCTAACTCCCGAAAGCAAAATCCTTATAATCTATGATGTACAGCAAGTCGGTCTTCTGACTTATCCCTCCTCTGAAGCGCCTTCCCACAAATGATTGCAGTGGCTTTATGCTTGGAGTATATGAGAATCACAGCAGCGGGTACTGTTGTCGGTTTACACGACATTCCCTAATTGAAAAGATAACCTCTTTTCTACTTGTTGACGTGGCAAAGGTAATACATTTTGGATAACTTGTATGAACAATATAAGAAAAAAGTTTTCCGAAATAGAAAACTTTTAGGCCATTCACTCTTCTTTTATTTGATATTAATGGAAGAAACACAATGCGAATTTTCTTCTTGGTATGGCATAAAAAACTTCGTTTTTAGCGAATAATATCCGAATACCTAAACACTTTAACGAACAACTAAAAAGTAGGTTTGTACAAAGAAAGGTTCGGGTTTCCGATGAAAAACGCAAACTCATGAGAAGAATAAATGCAAAAAATACTTTGTATATGCTCTAAGTCAAGACAAAAAACAGTATATTCGTAAACTTTTTCGTTCTATAATAAATGTCGTTAACTTTTTAATTAATGTAGAAACTATGAATAATCTGAGTTCGGCAAAATTGCCTGTTGATATCGTATTTCATCCCTCCTGGTGGAACAAGCATGTAGGTATTGTATTTGATGAAGACTTTTTCTATAACCCGGTAAGGAGAGTAGAAGATGAAAAACGCATGGAGAAAGAAATTCACGATCGTTTCGGAGAATTTGGTTTAGGTGCTGATTATGATAAAGACCTGCCTCAGATAGGGGCGGTGCATTTGGCCGCGGGATATTTGCTTTCCGAAATGCTCGGTTGTGAGATAGAATATGCCGCTAATGCGGCTCCACAGGTTATCTGTCCGCATCGGGAAGAGCTGGAGATAGACGAGGAGGCTCCGTTTAAGAGCACGGCATTTAAGAAACTTCAAAAACTGATTGAACAATTGAAAGCTCAGTATGGATATGTTTGTGGCGATGTAAACTGGGGCGGGGTGCTGAATCTTGCGATTGATTTGAAAGGGGAGAGTATCTTTATGGATATGATTATGGAGCCTGATAAAACGCGAGCTTACTTTAATGCGATTGCCCGGGTAGTAGAACGATTTTTCTCTTATATATATAACGAGACTAAAACAACATCCATTTCGGTTAACCGTCTGGCTCGTTTATTGGACCAACCGGTCTATATTCATTCGGAATGTTCGCATACCATGATATCGGAAGAAGATTACCGCGATTTTCTTTTACCGATAGATATAGAATGGAGCAAGAAGTATCAGCCGTATGGAATTCACTATTGCGGTAAAGATCCTCATCGTCATGCGGCACAGTTTGCCCGGATTCCTCATTTGGCATTTCTAGATTTAGGATGGGGCGGTGATGTGAAACTGTTGCGTGAGTATTTGCCGGATACTTTCTTTAATATCCGTTTAAATCCTGTGGAATTAAATAGCTATACACATGAAGAGCTTAGCCGAATTATTGAAGAACGGGTAACACAGTCGGGTGATTTGCATCTTACCGGTGTATGTTGTATAAATATGGATGCGGAGGTAACGGACGAAAAGGTTGCCGATATCTTTCGTATTGCAGAAAAATGCCGCTTGGCAAATAAATAAGGGGACATTTTATGAAAGTTTGCAAGTTCCTGTTCCTTTTACTCTTTTGGCTTGGTTTTTCTCTATCTCTGCAGGCACAGACAGATTATGTTTTCCGCCATTTGGATGTTAGCCTGGGATTTCCGGAAAACCAGATTATGAGTGTGTTTTATTTGCCCGATGGGCGTTTGGGTATACGTACGACTGCCTCTTTGACTTTTTACGATGGAGGTAAGTGTGATAATTATGTCTATACCCCTCATTCGGTATATAATTGGAATTATTCGGGAGCTTGCTGCGAGTGTATTGACGGAAACGGCCTTATTTGGATGAAGAATGTAGGTACACTCTCGGTTTTTGATTTACATAGTCTTTCTTATATAAACAATGTAGATTCGTTGTTTCGCGCCATGCATGTAACAGAACCTGTTTCTGATTTGTATGTAGATGACAACCGGTGCTTTTGGATGGTAACGGACTCTCAAAAGGTTTTTTATTATACTCCCGGCACAGACCGTCTTGTGGAAGTTTGCGCTTCCGGTGAAAACAACCGGAAAAACGGACAGATATGTTATGTGGCGGTTTCGGGTGATATTTGCCGTCTTGTTTACAACAACGGGGTGATTCGTTGCTGGGATATTAAACAAGAACGCTTTGTCCAGCGTGAAGACTTCCTGGTTCCCTACATGAAACACCGATATAACGATGTGTTTATTGTAAAAACATTGGCTGATGGGGATGCGTGGCTGGTGAGCAATCAGTGCGTTGCCTATTTCGATGCGATGGAGCAACAGTGGATGCTAATTCCGGATTTGGATATTCCTTCCAATGATATGTTTTGTGCATTGGAGTTGGATGCGTCGGGAAATGCCTGGGTGGGAACTTCCCGAAGCGGATTATTTGTAATCAACCGTAAAAATCTATCGTTTAGGAGTTATAAAACCATTCCTTTGCTGAGTGGTGCGTCCATAGAAAACGATGTGATAAGTATTGCCGTTTCCCCTCATGGAGGAAGCGTATGGCTAGGGTTGTATAATAAAGGACTTTGTTACTATCATCCGAGTTTGAACAAGTTTTCTCAGGTAAATAGCTCTGTTATAAGCCGGATACCAGGAAATAAAGTTTGGAAAGACGATAATATACGAAGCCTGCTGGCTATGCCCGACCAGACAATCTGGGTGGGTACACAGCATGGGCTCTATTGTTATGATCCGGAAACCCAACGGGTGACGATTCCTTTTCCCGAATTGGGGGATGTATTGTGCCGCAGGTTATATCGCGATAGCAAAGGTCGTGTGTGGATAGGGACCTTTCTGGAAGGACTGTATTGCATAGAAAATAATAAGCTGAAAAGTTACAAGCAGCCAAAACGCCCGCTTCGTTCAGATTATGAGTATAATAATATCCGTAATCTTTTTGAAGACAGAGGGGGAAATTTATGGGTAAGCATCTATGGCGGCCTCTGTTTATTCCATCCCGAGACGGGACAGTTCGATTTATTGAACTTGCGTCACCCTGAATTGAATCGTTTTAAGAAATCATTAGTTGTCAATCAAACTCAGGAAGGATACCTGGTGGTAGGAAGCAGCAATGGTATTTATTGTTACGATCCGCATACCGATCGAGTATGGATTCCGACTAATACGCTGGAACCGGATCCTTGTTTCGAACATTCCAATGACAATTATACTTGTATCTTTCCGGATACGAGGGGACTTATGTGGTTTGGTACCTATAACGGTTTGAATGTTGTGGATTTTGCTCGTCGGAAGGTTTATCAGCTCAGTGAAAAACAGGGCATGTTTAACCACGTGGTGAAGAATATCATAGAAGATGATAATAATAATATATGGGTGTCGACCAGTAATGGCCTCTGTAAAATAGAGTTGGAGAACGAAGATGGGGAAGCATATAAGTTTAATGTGATTTCTTTTAATAGTGGCGACGGATTGCAAAGAGGAGAGTATTTTGATTTATGCGGCTGTAAGACGAATAACGGAGTTATTTATTTTGGAGGGGTCAATGGCTTTGATATGTTCCAGCCGGATAATATTGTGTACAATACATATGCCGCCCCACCTGTTTTTACGGGTTTCCGTTTGTTCAATACAGAAATAAAACCAGGTGATTTATATAAAGGGCGTGTGATTATGGATAAATCTATCGGCTATGTGAAAGAGATCAGACTGAAATATGATGAAAATTTCTTTACTATTGATTTTTCGGCTTTGAATTTTGTCAATCCTTCCAAGACCTACTATCGCTATCAACTGGAGGGGTTCGACGGAGACTGGATAGAGAGTGTCTCGACACAAGGAGGAGGATCGGCCACTTATAATAATCTTGCTCCCGGTACCTATACGCTTCATGTTTGCTCGGCCAATAATGATAAGGTATGGAGCGACCGGCAGGCGGAAATGACTATTATAATTACTCCACCTTTTTGGAATACCTTGTGGGCGCGTATTTTCTATGCGCTGTTTTTGGCTGGGGTATTGATGGCCTCTTATATTTATTTGAGAAGACAGAGTCGGATCAAGTTACAGAAAGCAAAAGAGCTGGAGGCTATTCGTCAGAAAGAAGAACTGGAACAGATGAAATATCGCTTTTTTACGAATATCAGTCATGAGTTCCGGACGCCGTTAACGCTTATTATTACCCCTTTGGATGCCATTATAAAGAAGTTGCCGGATGAAAACCTGAAGAATCAACTGACTTCTGTTTATAAAAACGCACAGCAAATGCTGGGATTGGTAAATCAGTTGCTCGATTTCCGTAAATTGGAGATGAAAGGCGAAAAACTAAATCTGCAGGCCGGCTTTGTTGCTGACGTTGTATATCCTTTGTATGTTTCTTTCCAATCCCTTGCCGAAGAAAAGCATATTGATTATATTTTTGAACCGTGTGAAGAGCAGATTTATATGTATTTCGATGGGGAGAAGTTACAGAAAATCGTTAATAACCTTCTTTCCAATGCCTTTAAGTTTACTCCCAATGGCGGTAGTATAAGTCTGAGAACAAGTAAAGTGTTCGAAGAGAGCAGGTATTATTTTCTTATCGAGGTGTCAGATTCCGGAATAGGGATTTCTGAAGAAGACCAGAAACACATATTCGATCGCTTTTATCAAGTTAAAACACCTAATAAGTCTGAGGTCGGAAGTGGTATAGGCCTTCATTTAATTCGTGAATATGTGAACTTACATGGCGGAAAAATCAAGGTTGACAGTAAATTGGACGAAGGCTCTGTGTTTAGTGTTTATATTCCGACAGATTTAACGGTAGAAGAGGCGTCCGAAGACGCTGCTAAATCGGAAAAGGTTATTCATCATGAAATGGCTGAAGCGAACAACCGGCAGCAGAAGCCTGTACGGCAAACTGTTTTGGTTGTGGAGGATAACCATGAATTCCGGAGCTTCCTGATAGAACAATTGGCAGAACATTTCCGGGTAATTGATGCGGCTGATGGAGAAGAAGGATTGCAGAAGGCTATTCAGCTAGGGGCCGATTTGATAGTGAGCGATGTGATGATGCCAAAAATGGATGGCTTTGAAATGTGTAAACGGATCAAAGAGAATATCCAGACGTCGCATATACCTATTATATTATTGTCTGCAAGAAGTACGGAGGAGGTAAAGATCAGCGGTTACGAAGCCGGGGCGGATTCGTATATAGCCAAACCGTTCAGTATTGATTTGTTATTGACCCGCATCCGAAAATTGATAGAACAGCAACAGAAACGTCGTGAATCTTTTAATAAGAATCTGGAAGTTGAGCCTAGTAATATAACGATAACCTCTATTGATGAACAGTTAATAAAGAAAGCGTTGGAGTGTGTAGAAAAGAATATGGGCAATTGTGAATATACAGTGGAGCAATTGAGTTCGGATGTAGGTATGACACGCATGAATCTTTATCGGAAATTGCAGAATATTACCGGACAGACACCAACTGAGTTTATCCGTTCAATCCGCTTGAAAAGGGCGGCTCAGTTGCTGAAAGGAAGTCAGCTCACTATTTTGCAGATCTCCGATCAAGTGGGATATAATAGTTCCAGAGCTTTTTCGAAGAATTTTAAAGACATGTTCGGTATGTTGCCTTCGCAATACGCCGAATTATATAATGAGCAGAAAAGAGAGCAAAAGGATAAATAAAGAAGGATAAAGACAGATTTTACGAAGATTGTTACAATTGTGAGCCTTATTTGTTACATAAAAGCGGGCTTATTGAGTGGAAGTAATGTATTTTTGTTTTTGAATAAACATTTAACCTTATAATCTATGATAAGCACATTAACCAGAACACCCGATAGGGCTATTATACAGTTTTACGAATTGTATAGAGGGCCGCTCTTGTGCTATATTTATTATCGTATCCGTGATTTTGACGACGCGGAAGATATGGTGCAGGATGTATTTGTCCGTTTGTTGACTTATGAACTGAAATTGGATGAGAGTACCGTAAAATCTTTCCTGTTTACTATCGCTCGTAATATGGTGATTGATTATTTGCGCCATTTATATACCAAAAAAGAAAAACTTTCGTATTTGTATGATGAAATGGAGACTGTTACCACACATAGTGCCGATGTGGAAGCTCTTTATCATGAAACCATGCAGATTTACCAATCGAGCAAACAGCAGCTTTCGCCCAAAGCGCGCAAGGTGTATGAGTTGAGTTTCGAGCAAAATATGACGATTGATGAGATTTCACGTAATATGTCCATTACTTATAATACGGTGGAATGTCATCTCTTCATAGCCCGCAAAAAGGTGAGAAGTTTTATGAAACAAGCGTTGGCCGGATGATATCTTGTAGATTTTCCAGATATTCAAGGGCACAAAAAATTCTTTCACTCTTGATACTAGGTCTGGTAGACTAAAAGTGAAAAATAAAAAAGAATTATTGGTTAAAGCGATTGCTTCTGATTTTCAATTAAAGGAATGAGACTGTAATAAAAGAAGGAATATAATATTATTAAAATGAAAGACGAATTTAATGTAAACTTGGCCGATTCACAGGCAACTGTAGTGACGCCTATTGAAGCAGAAAAATTTGATATAGAGGGCTATGCCGCTTATGCCGGTGAGTTGGACGAAACTTGCAAGAAGTTCTGGGAATCTGATTCCGGCGTTTTGGTTTATAGAAGAATGCGTGTGAAAGAGGTATTTGCCGAAGACTGTTGCGATATGAAGAAGTCGTTGGAATGGCAGTTGGGCGCCTTACAGCAAAGTATGAGATTTAAGGCGGATATACCTAACTTCCTTGAGCCTTGGTACGGATTGGGCACGGTCGCTTCGGCTTACGGTTTCGGATATATTTGGGAAAAAGGACAAGCTCCTGCAGTTGACGGTAAGTTCGCTTCTACGGCAGCGTTGTTGGAAGCCCCCTATCAGCCGGTAGCGGAAACTGAAATTGGTAGACACACGTTGGATATGGTTTCTTACTTTTTGGACAAGACGAAAGGACAGCTACCCATGTCGTATTGCGATGTGCAATCGCCATTAAATACGCTTAGCAATATTATTGATTCAAATCAATTTTACATGGATTTTTATCTGGATGCAGAGGCTATGCATCGTGCCATGGACCGTACGGCAGATCTGCTGATTGATTTTACCCGTGCCCAGCAGGAGCTTATCGGAAATGCTTTGGTTAAACCTGGACATGGATTTGCTTCAAGCCGGCAGTTCGACGGTTTAGGTATGAGTGATGATACCATTACCATGCTCTCTGCCGATTTATATATGGATATGGCTGTCCCGGCTATGGTGAAAGCCGGTGATGCGTTTGGTGGAACCGTGTTCCACTCTTGTGGAAACTGGAGCGATAAAAAAGGGGATATTGTTTCTATACCTCATATTCGTATGGCAGATGGAGCTTTCTCAAAAGGTACCGATCCGGGTGCTAATCCTACGGATGGCTATGCCGATACGTTTGCCGGAACCGGCGTGGTGCTGAATGCACGTATAGTCGGTTCTCCGGAACTGGTGGAAAACAAGGTCAAGGAGTTGTGGAAACCGGGCATGAAGCTAATTGTAGTGACTTATTGTGAAACTCCGGAAGAACAAGAATATGTATATAATAAAATTCATGAGATATGCCGTTGAATGAAACTAAAATAGGACATTATCGTTGGCGTGTAATTGCTTTGTTGTTCTTTGCTACGACTATTAACTATATCGATCGCCAGGTGTTGGGTATGCTTAAACCCGTAATTTCAGATGAAATCCATATTACGGAAGCTGATTACGGATATATCGTATCTGCTTTTCAAGCAGCGTATGCCATCGGATTGCTGTTTGTGGGCCGGATTATTGACAAAATGGGAACGCGTATTTCTTATGCCCTCTCCATTGTTGTCTGGAGTGTGGCCGGATGTTTGCATGCAGTGGCGCGCGGACCCTTGGGGTTCGGCATTGCCCGCTTCTTTTTAGGTATTGGAGAAAGTGCCAATTTTCCGGCAGCCATTAAGGCTACGGCAGAGTGGTTCCCTATAAAAGAACGTGCTTTGGCTACGGGCATATTCAATTCGGGCAGTAACGTAGGAGCGGTTGTTTCACCTATTATTGTTACATTCCTTACGGTGCAATATGGCTGGCAGTGCGCTTTTCTTGTCACCGGTTCGTTGGGATTTATCTGGCTCATATGCTGGTTGATGTTTTATAAATTACCTCAGAATTCTAAAAAGCTTAGTCGTGCAGAGTATGCTTATATTAATCAGGATGACAAAGAAGAAGAAGCTGATGTGGAGAGCCATGCATCTGTAAAAGATAAAATTAATTGGTGGCAGTTGATGAAAGAACGTAGTACTATTGGTATTTGTCTTTCCCGTTTTGTTTGCGACTGGGTATGGTGGTTTTTCCTTTTCTGGACTCCGGATTTTATGGAAAAAAGCTATGGAGTGAATATACAGCAAATGGTGCTTCCGTTGATTGTGATTTATACATTTTCTTCATTCGGAGGCATTGCCGGCGGATACCTTTCTTCAAAGCTGATTAATTTGGGACATCATGTAAGTTTTTCCCGTAAAGCGGCTCTGTTGACGTGCTTTGCTGGTTGTCCCAGTAGCGCTTATACCGGAAATTAATTCATTATGGGTTTCCATCGGAATTATAAGTCTTGCTTGTTTTGCTCATCAAGGCTGGGCCTCTAATATTTATACCTTGGTTTCGGATTATTATCCGAAGAGTCGGGTGGCTACCATGACTTCCATTGCCGGATTTACGGGTTCTATTGGCGGGGTGCTTGCCGCCTCGTTTGTGGGAAACATCCTTCAGATTACCGGAAGTTATTTTATCGTGTTCCTTATTGCCAGTTTGGCTTATTTGGTTGCTTGGTTATGTTTGCAGCTATTCTTGCCGCGTGTAGCCGTAGCAAGATAATCGGTTACGCTCTTCCTTTTATTAATAATACATGCCGGAGTGTGACGATGTGTTCCTATATAAAGGAAGGATAGTAGACTTGAAAGTTGTTTGATTACAAATGTTTCATATATTATGATACGGATTGCTCATAATATGTGAAACATTTTATTTCATAATAGGCGAGAGGAAACGTATCGTAATGAATCATACAAATAACTTTTTTCCTATGTGATAGCTTTGTTTGCATGTTGCATTTCTTCTGAAAGAACTGTATTTTAGATTATTGTTTATTCCAGTGTTGGATAACTTTTAGAAACAGTTCGTTTGACAATTCGTAAATAATATAAACGGAAGCATGTTTCTCGATACACATAGCCGTTTCTTTTTTAACTTTGCTCCATCAAATAATAAAAAGTAAATCTGGTTTGTGTTTCTCCTGTTTCCAGTTATGGAGACATGTTCTTTCTGCCCGAAAGAGAACTGTTTTTAATTTCTTATAATTATCGGGTAGTCGGGGCGAATGGAAGAGTGCATAACAGACTAAAACAAAGAATTAAGATGAAAAAGAAATTAGTGTGCGGACTCATAACTCTTCTTTATATGAGTATATCTTTGTCAGCACAAACTTATAAGGAAACAGTTGAAAGGGCTTTTGCTATGGCGGAGAAAGACAGTTTGGCACAAGCGGAGATCCTCTTTAAAGAAGCGTTGAAGTTGGGTCCGTCCCATGCTTACAATGCAATTATATTTTCCCGTTTGGGAACTATTCAGCAACGTTTGAACAGGCTGGACGATGCTTTGGAATCTTATACTTATTCGTTGAACATTGCTCCCAAGTCCGTACAAACACTATTAGACCGTGGTGCGCTTTATTTGGATATGGGAAAGCCGGATCAGGCTTATGTGGATTATAGCGAAGTACTCGATTTGGACAAGGATAATATGGAAGCGTTGCTTTTCCGTGCCTATATCTCTATGAAAAGGCGGGATTATAAGGCAGCCCGTCTTGATTACACTAATTTGTTGTTGGTCGAGCCCGGTCATTATAACGGATTGTTAGGCATGGCTTTGCTCAATCAGAAAGAGAAACGATATCAGGAAGCGCTTGGTAACTATGCTAAATTAATAGAGTCGCATCCGGGAGAAGCTTCGTTGTATGTAGCCCGTGCCGAGTTGGAACAGGAAATGGGAAGCTTGGAACTAGCTTTGCTGGATATGGATGAGGCTATCCGCCTGAATCCTTCTTTGGCAGAAAATTTTGTAACACGGGCTCGTATTTATTTGCAGTTAAAAAAGAAAAGTCAGGCTCGATCCGATTTGGAAAGAGCCGTGGAAGCAGGTATGCTGCGCAGTTCTCTGCAAGATTTATTCAAACAATGCAAATAGCACTTTATAAATGCTTCTTTATCAGTTTTATGAAACCTTCGCCGTATGCCTCTTTCTTATAAGCTCCGATACCACTGATGTTTCCGAAATCTTCGATGGTGGTGGGACGTATGCTGGATAGCAGGTGTAGTACTTTATCGCTTAATATAATGTAAGCCGGTACTTTTTTCTCGTCAGCGAGTTGTTTGCGGTAAATACGAAGAGCCTCGAATAGGTTTTCATCTTCTTCTCCTTGCCGGAGTGGAAGAAGGCGGGGAGCTGAGGCCGGTATTTCCACTTTCTTCTTCCGTCCTTTAGGCTTAGGAATAAATTCTTCCCGTTTAATGACAACTAGCGGAGCTTTTTCTATTCCATATAGTACTTTCTTACCGCTTTCCGTAATTTTTAGATGGTTGTCTTCATTATAAGCGATTTCAAAGTATCCCAGTTGCAACATTTGTAACAGGAAATCCTGCCAATCGCGTGCTGGGACTTCCCTGCCTGCTCCGAATGTTTTCAGCTTGTCGAATTGTTTTTTTATGATCTCCGGCGTGTAGTTTCCTCGAAGTACATCGACCAACAGACGCGTACTGATTTGTTCGTCGGCACGTGCAATGGCACTTAATGCTTTTTGTACCAATATAGTACCATCGAAGTGTTCGGGAGGATTTTTACATACGTCACAGTTACCGCAATTATGTTCCATGTTCTCACCGAAATAGTTCAGCAGAATCCTCCGCCGGCATATATCCGCCTCTGCATATTGTTGCATACGGTGCAATTTATCAAAATTCATAGCCTGTTGTCCGCTTTCTTGGGCGAATTTTGACAGCAATACGATATCTCCTAACGAATAGAATAATAATGTATCACTGGGCAGTCCGTCTCTTCCGGCACGACCTATTTCCTGATAGAAGTTTTCGATACTTTTAGGCAGGTTATAATGGATAACCCATCGGACGTTCGACTTGTCGATTCCCATACCGAAAGCGATGGTTGCGCAGACCACTTGTACTTTGTCGTTTATGAAATCCTCTTGTGCCTTGTTTCGTGCCATGGCACTAAGTCCGGCATGATATACGGCTGCGGATATCCGGTGCTTTTGTAGGATGACCGCTACGCTTTCCGCTTTGCTTCGGCTCATGCAATAAATGATACCGCACTGTCCTTTATGCGAGTCGATGAAGTCGAGTATAGTCCGAGTCTTTTCTGCTTGCTGATATCCTCTTTTTACAGTCAAGCTCAGGTTAGGACGGTCGAACGAAGAAATAAATGTCCGAGGACTTTTTAAATTCAGTTGTTTCAGAATATCCTCTCTGGTAATTTTGTCGGCAGTAGCTGTCAAAGCTATAATGGGCACATTCGGGAAATATTGTCGCAACGCATTCAGTTGCGTATATTCGGGGCGGAAGTCGTGTCCCCATTGAGAAATACAATGCGCTTCGTCAATAGCGAAAAGTGAGATGGTGATATCCTTTAGCAAGAAATGAATCTCACTTATCAGTTTCTCCGGTGAGATATATAGAAGTTTTATTTTTCCTAAAATGCATTCTCTCCGGATATCCATGTTTTCTGTGTCGCTGTTTCCGCTGTTTAGGGCTCCGGCGGGGATGCCGTTTGCTTTTAAAGCTTCTACCTGGTCTTTCATTAAAGATATTAACGGAGAGATAACGATAGCGGTTCCTTCCATTAAAAGAGCAGGCAACTGGTAGCAAATGGATTTTCCTCCACCCGTCGGCATCAGTACGAGTGCATCTTTTTTAGCCAAAACGTGTTGGATGATTTCTTCTTGGAGAGGGCGGAACGAATCATATCCGAAATAATTCTTTAATGTCTGAAGCATATTCGTCTTTTTAATATTGCGGTACAAAGATAGATATTTGTGTGATGGAATCCTCTTCTTTTCAGGTGATAAATAAGGAAAACTTAGCTTATGTTTTTACCAGACGTATAAATTATGTTAGAATATAAGGGTACTTAGGGTTATTTTAGAAAAAAAACATTAAACGCATGCGGTTATATCAAAAAAAAGAACGTTATTTGTATAAATAATTGCTTAAAATTCTACGAACACTATGACAATGACAACAAAAAATCAGGAAGCGGAAGAAAAAGAGATGAGAAAGCCTTATAATATTAGGCCGGTCAAAGAAAAGGCTGCTGCTTATCGCTCATTAATCAGGGCGGAATTAGCAGACGAATTATACGACAAAATTGTCGATATTATCGTATCGCAGAAAAAGTACAAAGATCCGAGTTATTCGGCTAAACAATTAGCTATGGATTTAAAAACGAATACTCGTTATCTTTCTGCAGTAATTAACTCTCGTTTTGGAATGAATTATTCCTGTTTGGTAAATGAATATCGAGTGCGGGAAGTGCTCAGGAGCTTGACGGGATATATCAAAATCTGGACAATTACCAGCAGCCTGCGGTTTTGCGCCTGGTGAACAGTATTCTCCCGCGCTTCTGGTCCGATGGAGAGCCTTTGTATGATGATTATGGCGTGGATCAGGACCTGGGGTACATGAACAAATACTGGCTGATGGCGATTGGCTCAGTCCGGTATAAACAAGACCTTTACACTATGGATGAAAGCGCCATTGAGGACATGATGTATGACCGCCTGACCTACTCTACCTCTCTGATCGACCGCATCCTGAACATCTTTGTCCGTGATTTGACGCCCGAGGAGTACATGGACAAGCTGAATTTTACCCAGGAGGAGCGGGACTGGGCGGCGCTGCTCTATTCCATGCTGGCGGAGGATCAAAACCTGTCCTACGGGGACAGCGACGGTGACGGCTACTACAACACGGACTACGGCGACATCACCTTTTCTGACGCGGAAACACCGGTCGTCTACTATAATCAGACGGATTCCCGCTGGGGAAATAAGATGTACGGCAAGTCCGGCACCATCGGGGAGGCCGGCTGCGGTCCCACCGCCCTGGCGATTGCCGTGGCCTCGCTGACAAGCAATCAGGTGACGCCCTACGATGTGGCCCAGTGGTCTGTGGAAAATGGGTACCGCTGTGAGGGAAACGGAAGCTACCACAGCCTGATTCCAA
>ENA-OPCT01000766-OPCT01000766.1-human-gut-metagenome-genome-assembly--contig:-NODE-766-length-15731-cov-2.755741_pt1 | contig 15731 bp, 14 predicted proteins | sample MGYA00241572_ERZ501495 | MGnify/ENA primary metagenome ERZ501495 (study PRJEB25962, sample SAMEA2042580) | human gut metagenome | biome: human gut; feature: human-associated habitat; material: faeces... | reverse complement strand
CCCGGGGATGATCTGCGGAAAAATTTCGGCTATGCTGCACTGAGCCAGATCTATCACGAACTTGGTATCCATACCTTTCTGGCCAATCGACAGCGCCATTCGAAAGAACAGTACGATGCCAACGCCATCATGAAGATGCTGGTCTATTCCCGGCTCCTTTTTCCGGCATCGAAAAGATCTTCTTATGATGGCAGAGAACGTTTTTTTGAAAAAACAGATTACTCCCTGGATGATACTTACCGCTGTCTTTCTTTTCTGAATAAGCACAAAGAAAATATGCAGGTCTGGATAAATGACAGGATCAAAAAGAATTACGGAAGGGATACCAGTCTGATCTATTACGATGTTACGAACTACTATTTCGAAACAGACGAGCAGAATGACTTTCTCCGCAAAGGGGTTTCCAAAGAACACCGTCCAGATCCAATCGTACAGATGGGACTGTTCATGGATAATCAGGGTATCCCTATCACTTACGAACTCTTTCCAGGAAACACTAACGACTGTCTGACCTACAGACCAAACTTCGGGCGTATCAAAAAGCAGTTTGACCTTGGCAGGGTGATCTCTATTGCTGACAAGGGGATGACGACGGGTGATAACATCTGGTATACGATCAATACTTCTACTCATGATGGATATGTTTTCAGTATGTCCATCCGGGGTGCTGAAAAAAGCATCAGAGACTATGTTCTTAAAGAAGATGGCTATGAGTGGCTTGGTACGGAATATAAACGAAAATCCCGGAGATCTCCAAGAACAATACAGGTTACCTCTGTTACTGGAAAAAAAATAAAAAAACAGGTGGATGAAAAGCAGGTGGTCTTTTGGAGCGAAAAATATGCCAAAAGGGCAAAAGCAGACAGGGAAGCTGCACTGACAAAAGCCAGAGATCTCGCCAAAAATCCTGGAAATTATACAAGAGCCACATCTTACGGTGCTGCAAAGTACATCAAAAAAGTGGACTACGACAAAGAAACAGGAGAGATCCTTACTGCCACCTCTGTGCTGGACATTGATAAAGACAAAATCCGGGAAGAAGAAGCATTGGACGGTTACTATATGCTGTTGACCAGTGAAATGGAAACATCTGATGATAAGATCATCGACATGTACCGGGGATTATGGCGTATTGAAGAATCTTTTAAAATAACTAAAAGTGAGTTGGAAGCCAGACCTGTATATGTTTGGACAAGAGAACATATCGAAGCACATTTCCTGACCTGTTTTATAGCTTTGACAATTGCAAGGATACTTGAAAATAAGCTGGAGCGAAAATACAGTATCGGGACCATTCTGGCCTCTCTGTCTAAAGCCGAATGTAGTCTGATCCAGCAAAACTACTATCTGTTTGATTATTATGATGAGGTTCTAAAAGATATTGGAAAGAACATGGATATCGATTTCGGAAAACGTATCCGGACTCTGGGAGAAATAAAAAAAATTTTGGCAAAGACCAAAAAAGCAGAAAAAACACCATGAAAATCTGACAAACCAGAAAACCCGCCAAGCCCTGTAATTATTGGGTTTGACGGGTGTTTTTTGTCACTTTACCTGCAAAAGTCAAGTTTTCTTCTCTCCACTACGCAATCCGGAATGTCTCCAGATACTTTTCAAATATCTCACAGTTTACAAGAGCAACTTTGTCAATCTTATACACTGCTTTGGCTTCTTTCGCCAGCTCCTGGAATTTCGTCAGCCCAATGCTGTAAAGCTCTGCCCCTTCCTGATAACGGACAAATTTCTTCGCTATTTTCTTTGTTTTCTCTACATCTCTACATGCATATCCCATACACGGCACCTCCTTTTTTGCATGAAAAAAGCAGCTAACCTATTTTTCATAGACTAACTGCTCGTGTTTTAGTTCCATATTCTGTTTTAATTTACTGAAACGTCTTCTGTTTGACTTAACTGTTTATGAACATCACGTCCACCATACATAATTCGCACTACATATACTATTTCAGTTTCATCATCTGTTTTGTAAAATACCAGATAATTACCCACTGGAAAGAATCGAAGTCCTCTGCTGTGCCACGGTTCTTCCTCATAGAGCCGATTTCTGTTCGGCATAGTATCCAGCTTCCGAATTGCCGTCATAATCCGCTCTGTCTGTCCTGCAGCATTCTCCGGAGCTAACAGTTCCTCTGAAATATATCTGAAAATATTTCGCAGATCTTTCTTTGCTCCTGCTGTATACATCACTTTATATTTCATATACCAAATTCCCGTTTCATTTCTGCTTCAACTTCATCTGCTGAATACACTCTGCCATCCTTAATATCTTCCATGCCTTTTTCTATTTCTGCATTGAACTGTTCCTTTGTCAGAGATCCATATGCAACAGGCTCCTCATAAGCTGGAAGTTTCATCTCAAAAGGAATTCCTCTCTGGAGTACAATCTGTCTCAGAAACATTCCTACCGCATTGGACATTGGAATTCCAAGTCTATCAAGCACCTGCTCTGCCTGTTCTTTCACTTCAGGCTCAACACGTGCAAATACATTTGCTGTTCTTGCCATAGATATCGCCTCCTCTTTTTTCTTCATTATATCTTGTTTGATTGCAAGTTGCAAGCGATTCGCAATCTATTTTCGTAATTTCATACACCGGCAGACGGCAGGTGGCAGATCATTGTTCGCGTAATTCACTGTTTTACAGAAGTTGACTGCCGGGATATATTTTTTAGTACGAAAAAAAAGCACCTCTCAGATTAACTCTAAGAAGTGCTCTTGTTGTCATGCATATCAATCATCGACTCAGTGAATCAATTTTGATTTCATTCTCAAACCTGTGTCCTTTCACCTGAAATTCGTCATGCTTCATAACGATTCATCATTCTCCCAAATTTTGTTGTCAAATTGTTGTCAAATGCGGTCTGACATCATGGTTTTAGACATTTTATATTTAATTTTAGTACAGCTTTGCACCAGCCGGAATATGATCATCTACCATCAGAAGATGAAGTTTTTCTTCGCCCTCTTCTTCATGGATTGCACTAAGTAACATTCCACAAGATTCAATTCCCATCATTGCTCTAGGTGGCAGATTTGTGATAGCTATAAGTGTCTTACCTACCAGTTCTTCTGGTTCGTAGAATGCGTGAATACCGCTTAAAATGGTACGTTCTACGCCTGTTCCATCATCCAGAGTAAACTGTAAAAGTTTCTTTGACTTCGGCACTGCGACACACTCTTTTACCTTTACTGCACGGAAATCGGACTTGCTGAAAGTCTCAAAATCTACCTCATCTTTGAACAATGGTTCGATTTCTACCTTTGAAAAATCAATCTTCTCAACTGGCTTTTCTGAAACCGTTTTAGCCTGCGCAACGTTGTTTGCTTCGTTCTTTGCTGCCCCCTGGGACTTCATTGTCGGGAACAGCAGTACGTCACGGATTGCCTGGCTGTCTGTAAGCAGCATAACCAGACGGTCGATTCCGTATCCGATACCACCTGTAGGCGGCATACCGATCTCCAGTGCATTCAGGAAGTCTTCATCTGTGTGGTTTGCTTCCTCATCTCCTGCGTCAGCAAGAGCATCCTGTGCTTTGAAACGCTCTCTCTGGTCAATCGGGTCATTGAGCTCGGAATATGCGTTACACATTTCCCATGTATTGATGAACAGCTCGAAACGCTCTACCTTATTCGGATCAGAAGGTTTCTTCTTTGTCAGCGGAGAAATCTCGATCGGATGATCCATGATAAATGTTGGCTGGATCAGTTCTTTTTCACAGTATTCCTCGAAGAACAGGTTGATGATATCACCCTTCTTATGACGTTCTTCATATTCAATATGATGCTCATCTGCAAGCTTCTTAGCTGCTTCATCATCTGCAACTTCATCAAAGTCAATTCCTGCATATTTCTTGATCGCATCATTCATGGTCAGACGTTCAAAAGGTTTGCTGAGGTCGATCTCGATACCATTGTAGGAAATCTTCGCAGAACCACAAACCTTCTCTGCCAGATAACGGAACATAGACTCAGTCAGTTCCATCATGCCTTCATAATCTGTATATGCCTGATAAAGCTCCATCAGAGTGAACTCCGGATTATGACGGGTATCTACACCTTCATTACGGAATACACGTCCGATCTCATAAACTCTCTCAAGACCACCAACGATCAGTCTCTTCAGATAAAGTTCAAGAGAAATACGAAGCTTAACATCTTCGTTCAGTGCATTATAATGAGTTTCAAACGGTCTTGCTGCAGCACCGCCTGCATTTGCAACCAGCATCGGAGTTTCCACTTCCATGAAGTCACGATCTGCAAGGAAGTTACGGATTTCTTTCAGAATCTGGGAACGTTTGATAAATACGTTCTTGCTGTCCTGATTCATGATAAGGTCTACATATCTCTGACGATAACGCATATCTGTATCTGTCAGTCCATGGAATTTCTCAGGAAGGATCTGTAAGCTCTTGGAAAGAAGAGTCATGCTTTCTGCATGGATAGAAATCTCACCTGTTCTTGTTCTGAATGCAAAACCTTCCAGTCCGAAGATATCACCGATATCGGATTTCTTAAAATCTGCATAAGAATCTGCTCCGATCGCATCTCTTGCTACATATACCTGAATATTTCCCTGTAAATCCTGGATATTGCAGAAAGAAGCCTTACCCATAACTCTCTTGAACATCATACGGCCTGCGATCGCTACGTGGATCGGGCTTGCGTCCATGATTTCTCTTCTCTCTTCGTAATCTTTCTTAACAGCTTCCTTTGCCTGTTCTTCATCAAGACCTGTTACATCTACTTCTGCACGATCTTTGAGAAGTTCTGCCTCATGTGCTTCATAAAGACTCTTCACTTCCATTGAGTGATGAGTCTGATTAAACTTTGTGATCTGAAATGGGTCTTTTCCATTAGCCTGAAGATCTGCCAGTTTATCGCGACGTACCTTCAGTAACTGGTTTAAATCCTGTTCCTGCTTCTGCTGTGCCACCTTGGTTCCTCCTTATATACTTGTATAATTATTATTTGTTCATAACTGTTCAGTACCTTCACAGTTACGAGCCAAAATGCATTAAAAATCACCTGCGGTGATGGCATTTTGGCTTGTATGTCTCGGGATTTTGGTACTTACGTGCCAAAACACCTCGCGGGATAGTAGACTACTGAATAGTTACATTTATTCTACATTTCCATGTGATATCAGATGTAACAGAAGATTCCATTCAACAGAATCCTGTATTTTCAAATATCAATTTATCAGATATACAGACAAAAATAAGAAATAACAAACTTCTTATTGTCTTCTTATTATCTGCTTATATAGTCAGAGAAAGGTGCGCGTTATGCCTTTGCATGATAAATCTCTACGCGCACCTCAGTCATCTGTCTCTTATACGTTTCTCTGGATCTCCAGAACTTTGTATTTCATGATTCCTGCCGGCATCTCTACTTCTACTACATCACCTGTATGCGCACCGATAAGTGCTTTTCCTACGGGAGATTCGTTGGAGATTTTGCCTTCAAGGCTGTTAGCCTCTGTGGAACCTACGATCTTCAGCTCGATGTCTTCTTCGAATTCAAAATCGTGTACTTTAACCTTACATCCAACGCTGATCTTGTCCAGATCTACTTCGTCCTCTACAACAACTTCAGCATTCTTTAAGATCTTCTCGATTTCTTCGATACGTGCTTCAATGTCTCTCTGTTCGTCTTTCGCTGCATCGTATTCCGCATTCTCAGATAAGTCGCCCTGTTCTCTGGCTTCCTTAATTTTCTCTGCTACTTCTTTTCTCTTTACTACCTTTAAATCATGCAGCTCTTCTTCTAATTTTTTAAGTCCTGCATAAGTTAGTAAGTTTTTCTTTTCTTCCATAATAACCTTACTCCCTTTCAACATCCGGTATAGTCTTCTGCGTTTCTTTTCGCCCCGGATCACTACATGGATTTATGTGCTTCCTGATACATCATACCTGAAAAAGGGCAGACTTATTCTAGGATATTCACAATTTCTGTATTATACAAAAAAGCACCCGGATTGTCAAGCATTCCGAGCGCCTTTGCTATTGTTTATATTTCTCATTTCACATGGTTTTAACTTTTATTGTAATCTTGATAAAAGCGCCTCCAGCGCTTCATAACTTTCTATGGTGTTTGACTCTCTTCTGAGCCCTGCGCTGTGACGCATACCTGCAGTATACCAGGCAACGTGTTTACGCATCTCACGTATTCCTACGAATTCCCCTTTTAATTCAATCTGTTTTCTGGCATGACGCAGGATCATTTCACGTATTTCCTCTACAGACGGACGTTCCAACAGTTCTCCTGTCCGGAAATAATGGTTCAGTTCGCGGAACAACCAGGGATTTCCCCTTACTGCACGTCCCACCATAACAGCATCACATCCGGTCTGTTTTACCAGTGCTTCTGCTTTCAGCGGAGAATCTACATCTCCGTTTCCAATTACAGGAATGGTAATCGCTTCTTTTACCCTGCGGATCGTATCCCAGTCTGCAGTGCCGGAATAGTACTGCTGTCTGGTGCGCCCATGCACTGCAAGTGCTGCTGCTCCCGCATCCTCAATACGTTTCGCGATTTCAACAATATCTACCGGTTCATTCTCAAATCCGATTCGCACCTTGACAGTCAACGGTTTACTGATTGCAGATGATACTTTTCGAACGATCTCTTCAATCAGATTCGGGTTCTTCAATAATGCAGATCCCTCACCGTTATTGACAACCTTCGGCACAGGGCATCCCATATTGATGTCCAGGATATCGAAATCTCTGTCCTCAATGGATTTCGCAACCTCTGCCATAAGATCCGGTTCACTGCCAAAAAGCTGAAGAGACACAGGATGCTCTGAAGGGTCGATCTCCATAAGAGCCGCTGTATTTTTATTATGAAAAGAAATTGCTTTTGCACTGACCATTTCTGTACAGAGAAGACCTGCCCCCTGTTCCTTGCAAAGTCTGCGAAACGGAAGATCCGTTACCCCTGCCATGGGTGCCAGCACAAAAGGATTTTCTATTTCAACCTGACCGATTTTCCACATCATATCCATAAATCAGTCTCCGTTTTCCACAGAATCCACAGCTTTTCCCTCTGAATCTTCGGATTTATCTTCTGTTTTCTCATCCTCCGGCGCTTCCCCAAGGAAAAATACGCGGTAATACATTTCCAGAGATTCCAGAAGTTCTTTCTTGTCCTGCTGAAGCTGTTTGATCTTCAGTCCGCTTCCGATCTCATCGTAGCGGGCATCTGCTTCCAGAGCTTCTGTTTTAAACTGAAGTCTGCCGTTTTCGTCAAATTCCAGAGTCAGGATTCCTCCTACATCCTCTGTGTAAAGAACACACATGATCTGAAGCTCTTTCTTCACATGATCCGGAAGTGCATTGAAATCCTGATTAAAATAAAATTTCTTCTCATAGGCACTTGCGCCGCAGAGAGTAATGTTGTCCTGATACATAAATTACTGTTTCCCTCTTTCGAAATTATTCAGAATCTTTATACATAGCTGTAAAGCCCACGCACTGAAACCTCTCCTGCGCTGACTTTCACAACTTCTTTATTCTGCCTTTCCACAAGCAGTTCACCTTTTTCATCAATTCCCCTGCAGATTCCTTCGAAACTTCTGTCACCATCGATCACTCTGACCGGCTGGTTCAGATTTGCAAGGATTCTGTGGTAATCATCCAGCAGATGAGTAAAATCACAGGTCTGGATAAATTTCTCATAGTTGATCTCGAAATATTTCATCACCTGTGCAATCACCTGATTTCTGTCATATTCATGACCGCCCTCCAGAATCAGTGAAGTCGCTTTGTCCTGCATTTCTTCCGGAAATTCTTTCAGGTTTACATTGATTCCTACTCCGATGAGAACATAATTGATCTTCACACCATTTGTTCCCATCTCGGTCAGGATACCACAGATTTTCTTCTTAGAGATCACAATATCATTGGGCCATTTAATACTTACGTTAAACCCCAGTTCCTCTGCTGCCTGTGCCACTGCCATTCCCATAACCAGTGTCAGCATAGACGCATACTGCGGTGAAAATTCCGGACGTAAGAGCAGTGTCATCATAATAGAGCTGCCCTCCGGCGCTTCCCATCTTCTGTCAAAACGCCCTCTTCCCGCAGACTGAAATTCCGCAACTGCCAGAGTTCCATGCTCTGCACCATCTTTTGCCAGACGCTTGATCCATGAATTGGTAGAATCTGTTTCTTTTGCAAAATGGACGGTTTTGCCCGCCCATTTTGTGTCTATCGCCTGTGAAATTGTTTCTTCATTATACAGATGTGCCATTATTTGTTCTCCGGCTCTCCTAATGTTGCTACCATAACAGCTTTGATGGTATGCATCCTGTTCTCTGCCTCATCAAATACTTTGGACTGCTCAGATTCAAATACTTCGTCTGTTACTTCCATGTCTGTCAGATTGAATCTCTCGCCCATTTCCTTGCCGATCTTTGTCTTAAGGTCATGGAATGCAGGCAGACAGTGAAGGAAGATTGCTTTCTCTCCTGCGTTCTTCATAACGTCCTTTGTTACTTTATAAGGTGTCAGATCATGGATTCTCTCTGTCCATACCTCATCCGGCTCACCCATGGATACCCATACGTCTGTATAGATAACGTCTGCATCCTTTGTTCCTTCCTGAACATCCTCTGTCAGAGTGATGCTTCCGCCGGATGCTTTTGCATATTCCTCGCACTGAGCAACTAACTCTGCATTCGGGAAATATTTCTTAGTTGTGCAGGCTACGAAATGCATGCCAAGTTTTGTGCAGGCAATCATCAGGGAATTACCCATATTGTAACGGGCATCACCCATGTATACAAGCTTACGTCCTTTTAAATCTCCGAAATGCTCACGGATTGTCAGCATATCAGCGATCATCTGTGTCGGATGATATTCGTTCGTAAGGCCATTCCATACCGGAACACCTGCATGTTTTGCAAGCTCTTCTACGACTTCCTGACCAAATCCACGATATTCGATACCATCATACATTCTTCCCAGAACTCTTGCTGTATCTGCAATGCTTTCTTTCTTACCGATCTGAGAACCTGTCGGATCCAGGTATGTGCTTCCCATTCCAAGATCATGGGCAGCTACCTCAAAAGAGCAGCGGGTTCTTGTACTTGTTTTTTCAAAAATAAGTGCAATATTTTTGCCTCTGTAATATTCGTGAAGCTCGCCGGCTTTCTTCTTTGCTTTAAGTTCTGCGGATAAATCAATAAGATATGTGATCTCCTCCGGTGTAAAGTCTTTCAGTGTCAGAAAGTTTCTTCCTTTTAAGTTCATAATAATTCTCTCCCCGATGTCATTTATTCTCTTTTGTTATTTGTCTGTCTCCGCTTTCGGATCAGTGACGATCTCTTTCAGCGAACTTGCCAGACCTGCAATTCCCTGAATATCCGACGGAATAATGATCTTGGTTGCCTTACCGTCTGCTGCCCTGGCAAATGCTTCCAGACTCTTCAGTGTCAGAACTGCCTCATCTGCTCCTGCCTCTCTGATCATGCGGATACCCTCTGCATTGGCATTCTGAACTTTCAGAACTGCCTCAGCCTGTCCTTCTGCCTCCTTGATCATACGCTCTTTCTGAGCCTCTGCGCGGAGGATTGCTGCCTGTTTCTCAGCTTCTGCATCCAGAATTGCGGATTGCTTCTTACCTTCTGCAACAAGGATCGTAGATTTCTTCTGACCTTCTGCAATCAGGATTGCTTCACGACGTTCACGCTCAGCTTTCATCTGTTTCTCCATTGCATCCTGAATAGCTGCCGGAGGAATAATGTTCTTCAGTTCCACACGATTGACCTTGATTCCCCATGGATCAGTAGCTTCATCAAGAGAAGCTCTCATCTTAGTATTGATCGTCTCACGTGATGTAAGTGTCTCATCCAGTTCCATGTCACCGATAATATTTCTTAATGTTGTTGCGGACAGATTCTCGATTGCCATGATCGGATTCTCCACACCGTAAGTATAAAGCTTCGGATCTGTGATCTGAAAGAATACGACAGTATCGATCTGCATGGTTACGTTATCCTTTGTGATAACCGGCTGCGGTGGAAAATCCACTACCTGTTCCTTCAGATTTACCTTTCTGGCTACTCGTTCAATAAACGGAACCTTGAAGTGAATTCCTGTACTCCAGGTTGCCTGATAAGCTCCCAGACGTTCCAGGATTACTGCATATGCCTGTGGTACAATGCGGACGCAGGATGCAAGGACCCATACCGCAATAACGATAATAACTATCAGAAAAACCACGCCCATAACTAATCCTCCTTATTCTGTTTTACGATAAGTTTCACACCTCGGATCTCTTCGATCGTTACAACGGTGCCTTCGCCGATTTTTTCGTCATCAGCAGAACGTGCAGTCCATTCAATGTCATTGATACGAACCTGGCCTGTCTGCGCCAGATTGTCAATCTCCTGAATCACAACTGCTTTCTTTCCAATCAGACTATTTGCATTGGTCTGTATGGTTTCTTTGTTGAAATACTTCATTGCCAGTGGTCTGGTAAAGATGAGAAGTACCAATGAAACACACAGAAACAGCAATATCTGTACAGTGAGGTTCGCTCCTGCATAACATGCAATAGCAGCGACCAGTGCGCCGCCGGCAAACCAGATGGTGGTCAGTCCTGCAGTAATCGCCTCTACAACAAGCAATAACGCAAGAATCCCAAGCCAGATCAAAGGCTGCATGAAACTCCTCCTTTCGTCTGCTATCGTCTCTGACGAGCAGCTTCATACATGAGAATTCCGGATGCCATGGCAGCATTCAGAGATTCTACTTTTCCACACATAGGAATCCGTATCAGACAATCAGCACTGTCTGCCGCTTCATCTGTCAATCCTTTTCCCTCATTGCCGATCAGGAAAGCAGTTCCTCCTGTGTAGGATTCCTGATCATAAGAGTTCTTACCATGCAGATGCGCCGCAAATGTGCGGATATTTCTGTCTTTCAGTTCCTGTGCTAATGATACCACACTTTCCACATATAGGAAAGGCATTCTGTAGACAGAACCCATGGTTGATCGTATAACCTTCGGGTTTGTGATATCCACGCAGGTCTTTGTCAGAAGAACTCCGCTTACTCCGGCACCCTCTCCTGTACGGAGAATAGTTCCCGCATTTCCCGGATCCTGCAGATCTTCCAGAATCATAACCAGCGGATTTTTCCCGCCGAGAATATCTTCCATTATATAGGAAGGTTTCTTAAGCACTGTCATAATTCCCTGCGGCGTCTGCGTATCGCTCATCTGTCGAAAAACAGAATCTGCTACTATCTCATATGGAAGTTTCTCCACCTGAGCCATCAGTTCTGCATCACCGCTGAGAGCTTCTGATACATACACCTTCGAAATCCAATCCCTAGGTGCTTCGCCGAACATTTTTCTTCCTTCTGCAACAAAAAGCCCTTGTTCTCTGCGGGCTTTTGTTTTCTGGTTCAGCTGTATGATATTTTTTACCTGTCCGTTATTTACACTGGTGATCATATCTTATCCTCAATTTTCCGAAACCTTATTCAGGTCACTGTTTGCTCCTGCTGCAACAACTGTGCAGTCTGCCGGAAACACTTCATCCGGCGCCACATTCATATTCATCTTATCGCCATGCTTCAGACCGATCAGATTAATGTTATACTTTTCCCTGACCTTCAGCTCCCGAAGTGTTTTTCCTATCCATTCCCGCGGGATCTTAAATTCTGCCATACTGAAATCAGAAGAAAGCTCAAACATATCGACAAATCCACTGGAGAGAAGATTTCTTGCAACTCTGATACCCATGGAATGTTCAGGATAAATCACCTTATCTGCCCCTATTTTCTCCAGTATCCTGCCATGAAGAGAATTCATTGCCTTCGCCATGACAAAAGGAACTCCAAGTTCTTTCACCTGCATCGTTGCTGTAATACTGGCCTCCATATTCTCGGCTACTGCGATGACCGCAACATCTACGTTCTGAACTCCAAGCGATTCCAGAATTCCCGGATCACGCACATCTGCCTTGACAGCATAGGAAACTTTCTCTGCGATATCCTGCACATTATCATCTTTATCGTCAATGGCAAGTACATCACAGTTCGCCTCTGCCAGAGTAAGGGCTACCGTCATCCCGAACTGCCCAAGACCGATCACTGCATAAGATTTGTTCTTCATTTTCTTCCTCATTTCTCTTTCTGAACATGTATTCGTTATCCTCTGCGAATATCCGCCTGACTGCCGAACCGTTACTATCCAATCATAATATCTTCTTCTGCCAGATGTGAATCTGCCGGCATTTTCTGTACACGTACAGTCACTGCAGTTCCCAGAGTCAGCGGACCGATTCTTCCCAGATACATAGTCAGGATCACGATCCATTTGCCTGCTGTATTCAGGCAGGGTGTCAGCCCTCTGCTAAGTCCTACCGTTGCAACCGCAGATGTAATTTCATAAACAACATCTTCTATAGGTGCTTCCGGCATGGCTGCACACAACAGCATACTCATGAGAATAAGTACTGTAAGTACCATACCTGTCACTACGATTGCAGAACGGATGTAGCTGTCTCTGATTCTCCTGTGGTGTACTTCCACATCCCGTTTTCCCTGAAGATTGGATTTCAGACTCAGCAGAAGGACCGCAACTGTTGTTGTCTTAATTCCACCTGCTGTTCCCATAGGGGAACCGCCGATCAACATCAATATCAGGCACAGCATATAAGTTGCATTGGAAAATCTCTCCTGGCTTACAGTGAAAAATCCGGCTGTTCTTGTGGTAACTGACTGGAACAAAGATGCCATCCACTTCGTTCCCGGCGAATATGTCCCAATACTTTCCGGATTTCCATGATCAAACAGAAAGATCAGTACTGTACCGCCCACAACAAGTATCAGCGTCATCATCAACACAATCTTACTGTGAAGACGAAGATTTTTAAACACACGTCCCACAGGAAGTTTCCCTCTGATGACTCGTTTGATCTTATCCCAGATATCCCACCAGACCACAAACCCAAGACCTGACATAATGATCAGTCCTACACTTGTAAAGTTTACGATCGGATCAGCAACATACTGAGCCAGGCTGTCCTCTCCCAGCAGATCAATACCAGCATTACAGAATGCAGATACTGCCGTAAAAACAGAGTATCCCAGACCTTTTGCCAGACCGAACTGCGGAATAAATCGAACTGCATAACACACTGCACCGATTCCTTCTGCTCCAAACACACAGATCAAAACTTTCTTCACCAGCCTGACCATCCCACCCATTCTGTCCATATTATAGGACTCCTGGATAACACGCCGGTTCCTCAGCGATATTTTCTTTCTCAGACTTATAAAAATAATACTGCCCAGGGAAATCAGTCCCACACCTCCGATCTGGATCAGGACAAGAATAATAATCTTGCCTGCCAGAGTCCAGTGAGTTGCCGTAACAACTGTCACAAGCCCTGTTACACATATACTTGTGGTTGCGGTAAACATGGCATCTGTAAAAGATGTGTGGTATCCGGGTGCCGTACAAAACGGCAGCCACAGAAGTAATCCCCCTAAGATAATCACCCCCGCAAAACCGAGGGTAATTATCTGAGCAGTATTTAATTTATGCAGTCTGTTATATAACTGCATCTTTTTATTCATTTGTTATTTGTTGTTTTTATCATAGTTATGAGAAAGTGACTGGCATACTTCCCACTGATAGTCAGAGATACCTTTCTGCATAGCAAGTGCTTCATTGATATCGAAGTCTACGAATTCACCGTGACGATATCCGACAACACGGCATGTCTTGCCTGCAATAAGAAGGTCTACAGCCAGAGCACCCATCATAGATGCATATACACGGTCTTTACATGTCGGGCTTCCACCACGCTGCATGTGTCCAAGGATTGTAGCACGTGTTTCGATACCTGTGGCAGCTTCGATACGTTTTGCCATTGCTTCAGAATGACCGATACCTTCTGCATTGATGATGATGTGATGCTTTTTGCCTTTCTTACGACTCTCGATAATGTTATTGATCAGCTTCTGCTCATCATAGTCATATTTTTCAGGAACCAGAACGTCCTCAGCACCGTTGGCAATACCGCACCACAGAGCAATATATCCTGCACCACGTCCCATAACCTCGATGATACTGCATCTCTCATGAGAAGTGGAAGTATCACGTACTTTATCAATTGCTTCCATTGCTGTGTTTACAGCTGTATCAAATCCGATGGTATATTCTGTACATGCAATGTCAAGGTCGATTGTTCCGGGAAGACCGATTGTATTGATTCCGAGATTCGCAAGCTTCTGAGCACCTGCGAAGGATCCGTCACCACCGATGACAACAAGTCCGTCAATTCCATGTTTTCTGCAGATCTCTGCTCCACGTTTCTGGCCTTCTTCTGTACGGAATTCTGCACAACGTGCTGTATAAAGGATTGTACCTCCACGCTCAATTGTATCAGATACATCTTTTGCGCTCATGTCAATAATCTCTTCGTTTAACAGACCATTGTATCCTTTCAGAATACCTTTTACATTTAATCCATTGCTTAAACCTCTTCTGACAACTGCACGAATTGCAGCATTCATTCCAGGTGCGTCACCACCGCTGGTAAGGACACCAATGGTTTTTATCTTGTTTTCTGCCATCTTTTCTTCCTCCATCTTCTGAATCTATCTCATTTTTACTATACACATATTCGGGTATAGTTTAGCGCATTTCTATAAGTTTTTCAATCCTCTTTCTACAACTTTAACATTGGTTTTACCATATTTTTCGTACATATAGTTCAGCCATGAGTCCTGAATTTGTGCATGATATCCAACCGGAAGCTTCTTTATGGCCTTTACGTCTTTCAGGTAGATCACAACAGCACTGTCACCCGGTGAACGTCTGAGGTCTGCAAGCAATTCCTGAGATTGCTGTGTGTAGCTTTCTTTATTGTCAAACTGTATCCAGATTTCCCTTGGCATATTGTCAAAGGGACGGATTTTTTCAAGGATCAGTTTACTGGCGCGATCGTCCTCTGCAGATACTCTGCCTTGAATAAATACTCTGCCTTCTTCATTCAGGAACTGCTGACTTTTCTCATAATCTCTGGGGAACACAACTACCTCCACTGTTCCTACCAGATCCTCCACTGTGAGGAATGCCATAACCTTATTATTCTTTGTATATTTGATGGTTTTATCCGTAATCATTCCACCGATAATTACTTTCTGACCATCCATGACTTTCGGAAGATTTGTTTCTTCATCCTGCTGAAAATCCGAGGTTTTCGCAGAAATGGTTTTCTCCATCATTTCCCGGTAATTTTCCAGAGGATGACCACTGAGGTAGATTCCCAGAACTTCCTTCTCATATCCCAGAAGTTCCTCTTTTCCGAATTCCTCCACATCGGGCATACGGATTTCAAATTCTTTCTTGTCCTCCTCGCTTACCAGATCAAAAAGGCTCATCTGGCCTGCCAGTGAATTCTTCTTCTCCTGACTGATACTGTCTGAAATCTTCTGATAAACCAGCATTTTCTGGCGGCGGTTACCATCCAGGCAATCCAGTGCACCTGCTTTGATAAAGTTTTCTACTGCTCGCTTATTCATCTGCGGAGAGTTTCGTTCCATAAAATCCTTCAGGGAACGATATTGTCCGTTCTCTTCCCTCTCTTTTACCAGACTTTCAATAACCGGACGTCCCACACTCTTTATAGCGGACAGGCCATATCGGATTGCACCGTTATCTACAGAAAATCCGTACATTCCACAGTTC
>ENA-OPCT01000760-OPCT01000760.1-human-gut-metagenome-genome-assembly--contig:-NODE-760-length-15788-cov-3.468124_pt1 | contig 15788 bp, 16 predicted proteins | sample MGYA00241572_ERZ501495 | MGnify/ENA primary metagenome ERZ501495 (study PRJEB25962, sample SAMEA2042580) | human gut metagenome | biome: human gut; feature: human-associated habitat; material: faeces... | reverse complement strand
CGAAAGAATTTACGGACTGGCTGTATCAGCAGAGTAATGTAATTGTTGAGCTGACCGAGATATGAAAAACTTTCTATCGTCAATTTCGCATTATTGCAATAACAGATTGCTTCTTCCATGAATGAATAAGCAATATTGTCATCAAACTTTCAAGCATAAACATAGCAACAGCAAAAAGAGTAAAAGCAACAACCGGAAATACAAATCCCGTAGACATGCCTGCATTTTTCAAAAATATACCGATTGCATATCCGCCGGGGATTCCAACAACAGCAGTTATAAGCAATGCAATCAAAGTAGTAAAAAGACCTTCCATCATAAATGCTTGCTTCAACTGCTTATTTGTCATACCAATAGATTTTAGTGTGCCCATTTCCTGTTTCTGTGATAAAAGATTTGTCACAGTAAGATTGATTTGATTGATGACCGCAAATATCCACAAGATGGCTGCAATCGCATAAGCTAATGTAAAACCTGCACGATTGTCTGATTGGTGTTCTACAATAAAATCTTGAAGGGTTTGTAAGCGAACATCCCTATTGTCAGAAACGAGTAATTTGAGTTCTTGCTCGATTATCTCCTGATATTCAGCTTCTGCTTGTATTTCGATTGCGTATGTACAGTCATAACCTGCAAGTTCTTTGAGCATATTTTCCGGCATTCTGAAAATATAGCCACCCATTCCATCATTGCTGGAAGTGATTGCACCAATTTTGAATGCTTTTGTTATTGTTTTACCACTATGATTTTTGAAATTAAAGGTCACAGTATCCCCAATTTGAGGTTTCCAATGGTAAACATCATAAATACGTTCGGGATCACTTACAACTAATTCTGTATCATCAGTAATATTTCCAGACAAAACCGCTGCATTTAGCGACGCCAAATCCTTTTCATTATAGCCGAGCATCAAGGTGCTATCTGAAATATCATTGTCTGTTGAGAAATCAACTGGTACGGTAGCATAAGTAAATATATTGCTAACTCCCTCTATATCTCCAACACGCTTTACATAATCAGAAAAATATTCTTTCTGCAAGAGAGCATCCAAATTTTCACTTTCGTTTTCTAAATCAATGCTGATTTTGAAATCTCCGTACTTCATATCCCAATAACGAGCCATACTCTCGGCATTAAAAGAACTCTGATAACTTGCTGCAAGGAAAAATATAACTCCGCACAGTCCCAATGATAAAATGGTCAATAGAGATTTTTTTCTGTTTCTGGAAAAGCTGATTTTCGCTAAATATACAGGCGTAATACGATGTCTTTTGTGAGTGCGGTAATTTACAATTCCCACTGGATTTTTCAGGGCGGAAATTGGAGAAGTATTCGCTGCAATTTTTGCTGGTTTACGAACACTAATATAAACAAGCAGTATTCCAAAAAGGCATGCGCCACATAGAGAAACAATAAATGCAAATACTGACCAGCCTTTTGATTGCAGACAATAGCTGATGATCGTTCCCATGATACTACCAATTAAAATCCCCGGAACTGCAAGCATATAACCCTGTTTAAGAACTATTTTATAAATTTGCTTTTTACTTGCCCCTATTGTCCGAAGCTGTCCGAACTCAGCAACTTTTTGTCCAACCGAAATATAGAAAATGCTGTAAATTACAAGTGCGGCAGCTAAAAACAAAATGGCAGCAACTACACCATATACCGCATAATTACTGAAGGACAAAGTTGTATTTACATAATCATAGTAACTGCTGACTGTCCAATTATTCAGTCCAGTCTCCTCTGAAATTTGAGATAATATTTCTGTTGCTTCGTCTTTTGTAAGGGTATCTGCATTTTCAAGCCAAACATATCCATTAAGCAGGTTATTTCCACGTAATTCCCGGCATTTTTCAAGTGAAACAAAAACAGGATAAGCGGTAGAAGTTTTATCATGATAAATACCAACAATAGTATAATTCTTCAAAGTACCATCCAGATTCAACTGAACTATGGCGTTGATTTCCGGAGACTTATTTTCACTGGCAAAAAAGGCATCTGTAACAGCAATTTCACTTGCTTTCTCTGGATATTTTCCGTCAAAGGCAGGAATCAAACTAAGCATGTCATCATCATAATAAATCAGAGACAGTTCTTTAGAATTTTCTTTCACTGTTTTGATATTACAGGAAAGTCCTACACTTTTTACTTCTTCGTTTGCTAACAACTTTTCTTTACTGTCCTGCGTAATGTCAAAGAAAATCCCTTGATGTAATCCTTCGATTTCTTTCTGATTTTGATAAATGATATTTTGCACTGTGAGCAACGACATCATTATCATAGCAACGGCTACAATAATTGCCGAAAGGCAAAATAAGTTTTTCTTCTTATCAAAACGCACACTTTTTCGTGCTAATTTTTTAATTACTGCACTGGTATCATTTTCAAAAGGATAATTCATAATTCCCACCTCCTTTAGCCAACAATTTTACCATCTTCAATCCGTACAATGCGGTCTGCGAGTTGAGCGATCTCGTTGTTGTGAGTAATCATTACAATGGTCTGATTAAATTCTCCGCTGGTATGCTTCAAAAGCCCTAACACATCTGCACTGGTCTTGCTATCAAGATTTCCGGTCGGTTCATCAGCAAGGATAATCGCAGGCTTCGTAATTAAAGCTCGTGCAATCGCTACACGTTGCTGTTGACCGCCTGAAAGATTGTTCGGCATATTTTCCAGTTTATCTTCTAAAGCCAACATATACACAACTTCGTCCATAAATTTCTGGTCTACTGTATCGCCATCCAGTTCCACAGGCAGGACGATATTTTCATATACATTCAAAATCGGAACCAGATTATAATTTTGGAAGATAAATCCGATGTTACGCCGGCGGAAAATTGTCAATTCATCATCATTCTTTTTTGCGAGTTCTTCTCCCCGTACAATCACGCTGCCGGAAGTGGGGGTATCAAGTCCTCCCATCATGTGAAGCAATGTAGACTTACCGCTGCCGGAAGTTCCAACTACGGCAACAAATTCTCCCTGTTCCACAGTAAAATTTACACCATTAAGGGCACGAGTAATATTTGGTTCTGTGCCGTAATACTTCTTTAAGTCGATTGTTTGTAAAATGCTCATATTCAAATGCTCCTTTCAAGGCTTTCTATCTGTTGATAAAGCCATTGTAAACCACAAATGTTACACAAATGTCCGAGATAGAAAAAATTTTTATCGAAAATCAGAGTGAAATGTTACAACGCTCGGACATTTCAAAAAAAGTGGTTATATCTTACCTTACAGGAAGCATAATAGAAAATTCTGAGCCTTGCCTCAGCTCTGAAACAACCTTGATATAGCCCCCTTGCCTTGTTACAATCTCACGAGCCAAATACAAACCTATTCCCACACCCTGTTGATCGTGTACTTCTTCCTCACGATAGAAGCGCCGGAAGATGGCAGCCTGATTGCTTTCTGAAATGCCCTTGCCGGTGTCGGTCACTTTGACCTCTACGTACATTTCCCACTGAACCACTGATACAGAAATCTTTCCACCTGACGGAGTGTATTTTACTGCATTGTCCAGCAGATTGAAAAGGGCTTCGCTTGTCCACTTGCTGTCATGGGAGATTATCAAATTTTCCGGGCAATCCACGGATACAGCAATTTCTTTTTTCTCTGCGGCATATACAATACTGCTCATGGCTTGTGCAAGCGTATGGAATAAGCTGCTGTCTTTCTTTTCTAATCGTATTGCTCCGGTTTCTAACCGGGATGTTTTAACCAGTGCTTGGAACAGAAAATCCAGTTTATCAGTCTGACTACGTATGCCTTGTAAAAAGTCCATCCGTTCTTCTTCTGAAACAGGCTTTGTTAAAAGTGTGTCCGTTACCATTTGCAAATTGCTGACAGGCGTTTTAACTTGATGTGAAATATCAGAAATCAGCATTTGAAGCTCCTGTCGTTCCATGTCTACCTTGTGCCGGTTTTTCTGCATAATCTCATACAACCGAATTAAGCGGTGGTTGATACGGGCAAAAAGAGTTTCACTATCATTTGACTTTTGTAATTCCTCGTTTCCATCAATCATGTTGTCCAGCGTCCGGCACAAATTAGAAGTAAAATGAGAAAGGCGTTTTCCAAAAATCAGCACCAATAGCCAAATCCAGAAAAATGCACAGAGTGTCAATGTTCCACCTGCTATGAAAATTCGTATATCCTGCATTATACCGCCGAAAATACCGGTAATTACCAGCATAGAGAAAACCATGCCAGCACTAACCAGTCTACAAATTTTCTTAGCAGAAAGGTTATTCAGATTCATTTCTTTTCGCCTCCTGTCCATTGATACCCCATACCATAAACCGTTTTGATATATGTGTCGCCATCTGCTTCAATCTTACTGCGAATACGGCTGATAGAAGTAGTAAGGGTATGTTCATCTACATATTTTTCATCAACATCCCACAGTTTTTCTAAAAATTGTTGGCGAGTAAGTACCTGCTTCGGATTTTTAAGAAATAGGTTCAACATTTTATATTCCATCGCAGAAAGTGCTAATGGTTTCCCGTTCAAACTTGCAAATTGTTCCGAAAAATCCAGAAACAAGCTACCATCCTCGTAAATATCCTTAGCTGGTTTGTGATGCTCCAACATAGCGAACATGGCTTTGATTTTTCGCTGCAAAGCACTAATCGAAAAAGGTTTCGTGATATAATCCACTGCACCAGCTTCATATCCCCGTATCTGATTGCTTTCCTGATCGTTGGCAGTTAGAAATATAACTACTGTATCAGGATGCTCTGGCTTGATAAGACGGCATAGGTCATAACCATTTCCGTCTGGTAAATTTATATCCAGCAATACCAAATCAAAAATGTTTGTTTTTAATGATTCAGCGGCTGTCCTTGCATTCAGAACAGAAGTTATTGTGTAACCGTCCAATTCCAAATTATAAGTAAGCGTTTTATTCAAAAGATTATCGTCTTCGACAATTAAAATCTGCTTCATATTGTCACTTCCTTTTCTTTTTGCAGATAGTATAACAGGCAAATGTCCGAGAATTGTTACAAGGACAAATATATTTATCATTTTACAGCTTTTTTATGTGTACTGCAATTTTATAAAAGAAAGGACAGCAGTATCATCAAATTGCTGTCCTTGCGGTTTATTATAGCTGGTAGTGTATAAGCGTGGGTTCATCATATTTGGTGTGGTATCTTTAACTATGGGAAACTCCTCGCTCCCATTTAGAAACAGACTTATCACTCATACCTAATTTTTCTGCCAGTTGCTTTTGTGTCATCCCCAATGACTTTCGCTTACCTGCAATATATTTTCCAATTTTGATAAGATCCATCCATCTACCTCCTTTTTTTATTAATCGTACTCTATTTTAGATGAAAAGCATACCCCTCGAAGGTAGAATATGACTTTTAAGTCTGTCTAGTTTGCCAGATAGAATACAAAGCTTATATGTCCTGTCCCTTCGCACACCCACTTTGCATTTTTTTAGCAAACTCACTTGTAAAAACTTCCTTTTCCGGCGCTTCCGGGATACTGCACTATTTTTCTTCCCTTTTCTTTCAGGACTGAAAAAGCCCTGCGTCAGGACGTTCCCTGATGCAAGGCTTCTAATTTTTTTCTCTATGTTTCTGTGTCTTTTTTTGATGTTTTCTCTGGTGCTCCGTATGAACCGGATTTTCTGATTCTTACAAAGGGGATTATCAAAAAAGTGCCAAAGAGGAGTGCTAAAAAATGAAGAAATAAACTCCAAAATAACTCCATTTTACTCTTTATTATTTTGTTGTTCTTCTCTTGCGTAAAGAATGTCCAACGCCTGGAATATTACATTACTCATAGTCTGATAATGTCTCTCTGCATAAAATACTAGCTTTTCTTTTTGCTCTGGTGACATCCTGATTCTCAGACTAGAATCTTTGCCGTCTAATGATGGTTTTCTAGGCATCTTTCTCTCCTCCTTACATTTCATATGTTTAACATGAATTGATACAAGTGTCAATCTCGTTTTGTTAATATCACCCATTTCCCTTTTTGGCTACTTCCCTGCCTCTTCAGATAATTCTTTTCCTTCAATTTGGTTATATAATACTTCACACTAGCAAGATTCCAATCTAACGCATTAGCCATTTCTTTCTGCGTGATTGAAGGTTGCATACGTACAAGATTCAGAATTTCTATTTCTTTCTCACTCAGTACATTTTCATCTTCCACTTGGTCTAATCTCTCTAAATCTTGGTTAGCTTGGTTAGTAGCTTGGTTAGCTTGGTCAGTTATTGGATTGACTCGGAACAACTCTACCCGAAACATATTATCGAATTCCTGAAATTTCGGCTTCGGAAGTCCATACTCCTCTGCTGCATTAAGGATTCTTTTAATTCCGCTTCCCCATGCTTCTACGAGTCCCATCTGACTGAATATATTGGCAATTCCTTTATTCCGGATCTTAGAATGACCATTCATGACTTCCTCATAAGTCAATCCGTTATATAATCCGCCTGGAGAAGTCACTTCCAGTCTGTCATCATAAACTGCGACCTGAATACAGGATTCATCCAACAGGTTACGGTGACAATGGGCGTTAATGATCATTTCCCTGATTGCTTCCGGTGGTAGCTCATATTTCTCTTTTCGCACCAATCCGTCAATTGTTGCTCCAAGTCGAATATTTCTCAATACAAAATCTACTGCTTCTTCGATTTGTGTATAGATTGGTCCTGTAAATTCTCTCTTATCAAGAAATACTGCACGATCTGTTCCCTTGAATACCGCACATTGTGTTTTAGAAAATGAGAAATAATCTGATGTCAGCAATGCATAGGCATTCGTTGCCAGAAACTGTCCCTCACTCTGCTTTAAGATCTTCCAGTTTATCAGCTGCTCTTTCTTCACAGAATGCTCTGACATTCCTGCTTTTTTCCGGAACTTTTCAATATCCTGGCAAAGTTTCTCTGTAGCTTCTTCTGAAACTGGATATCCTACACAGGTAAGTTCATCCCAGGAGATTCTGGCTCCTTCCATCTCCAGTTCTTTTATTTTCTCTGGAAATGCCTGCCTTGATGTACCTGCAACACGGATATAAGTACCATTATCTTTTCCCTTTGATTTCAGATAATACGGTCTGTTCTTTCCAGCTTCTACTGATACAACAATGACCGTTTTCCCGTCTACTGTCTGTGGCTCAATATCAGGAATAATCTGTGGCACACAGGAATCAGAAACTGCATTGGCAATTCCGTCCATCATCTGAAACAACACATCATTTTCCACACCAACAATCTGGTATGTTTTATCATCTACTCCAACAATCAGCTTGCCACCTTGTGTATTGGCAAAAGCTACGATTGTCTTCATGTACTTTTCACTTTTATCAGGTAAGGATACCTTGTACTCAATATTTTTCGATTCCCCGGAAAACATAGTATCTTCTACCATTCTTTCACTCCTACTCTTCTAAGCTGTATCATCAGCTGTGTTATTTCTCCAGCTTCAACATAAATTTATCCGAATCATTAACAATATTATACGTTCCATCGCCATCCTCCGGCAAGTAAGAAAACGAAAACATCTGTATTCCTTTTTCTGCCTGTCGCTTTGATGAATATACCGTCACATATAACGCATTCGGAATCGACTGATCGTAGCTGAACCGCACACTTTTAAATGAATTTTCCCTGCAACGTTTCACGATTTCTCCTGCACATACTTTCTGATCCTCTACATACAGTTTATTTACCACTACCGTCAAACGCTCCTCATGGTAATTGTCCGCTGTCATTGCATGGGAACCATACACATCCATATCTCTTCCAAACTGGAGATATCCCAGACAACCACCTGTAATTATTATACCGATTATCAGACTGATAAACCATCTTTTTCTCATCTTCTCGCTCCTTTATACCCCTGTATTATAATACAAGTGTATGACAGCACAGCTTATTTTTCAATACAGTTGTATTTATAATTTTAGGAAAAGATGAGGTGCCGTTATGATTGTATATATGGATTTAGAAAATCTACTTAAAGAAAAGAATATCAGCAAAAATAAGACGTGTTGAATATTACGGTGTGGCAGCTCTGCCGCACCGTAATATTCACTGCCATAGAAACAGATTGAGTATTCCGGGCGATTCTGAACCGCTGTTCCGGCGTTGCAGGCTCTTCCGCAATTATCCGTTTTTACCTTTTTATATTATCGGAAATATAGTATAATTAACATATCAAAAGATATGAGGGAGGCAGTCAAATGCCAGATTCACACGGTACATTATGTATAAATAGTTTTTATCCTGAAACTGAATTAAATATAACGGAGATTCAGGAATATGAAAAACAGATTTTAATACGAATGAAATCAATCTCCAAGGATTGCAGGTGCCCGAAATGTGGCTGCATAACAGATAAATATCACGGAACTTATGTTCGTAAGGTACAGGATCTTCCTATTTTAGGAAAGAGGGTTCAACTTGAGATTTGCTCTCATGAATATGAATGTATAAACGATGGTTGTGAAGCAACAACGTTTACTGAAACATTTGATGGTTTTCTTAATACTTATAGTCGTATGACAGAACGATGTGCTGATTTTATCTGTACACTAGCAATGGAATCTAGCTGCGAAGGTTGTGCGCGTATTTGTAAGGCACTTGGTATTAAAATCAGCGGGGATACTGTTATAAGACTACTTTTGAGAAAGTATGAAGTTCTTCCCGGACCAGAGGTGGGCGATGTGATCGGCGTGGATGATTTTGCATATAAAAAACGACATACATATGGAACTATTATCGTAAACGAAGAAAATCATGAACCAATTGCGTTGTTAGATGGAAGAAATGGAGATACACTAAGAGATTGGCTTAGGAATAATAAACATATAAAAGTAGTCACTCGTGATCGAGCGAGTGCATATGCAAAAGTAATATCAGAAGAATTACCCGATGCCATGCAGGTAGCAGACCGGTTTCATTTACATCAGAATTTATTAGAGGCAATCAAAAAGGCACTGAATCATGAAGTTCCAGCAACAGTAAACATTCCTCATGCTGAACAGTCGACTGTTATAGAAGAAATATGTAAAAAAAATCGAATCTGATGTGGATAACTCTTCTGTTTTTTCAGAAAAACGGTATAAAATGATCTGCCAAATACAGGAATTTTTAAGTGAAGGTTGTAGCTATCGTGAGATAGCAAAGCGGATGGGAATAGGGCGAAATACGATTGCAAAATATCGAGAAGGTGATCCGAAAAAATTAAGTATGTACGGAATCCGGCAGAGTAAATTAGATATATTTTACGACTACATTATTCAATGTCTGGATTCCAAATGGAGCAAAAGCAAAACAATAAAAGAAATATATGCAAAAGGATATACAGGTTCAAAGAGTAACGCCTTTGAATACTTGTGTAAAATAGAGCAAAAAGAAAACAAATATTTTGAGGTGCAACCATATATCCGAACAATGACAGAAGGATTAAAATACAAAACAGGTAGTATCGGAAAAGAAAAGGACTATATTACACGTGAAGGAATATTCCGATATATGTGGATGGATACAGAATTAACAGTAACACACAAAACTATATTTATGCTCAGTATCCTGCGGTCTGGAAACTTCATTGTTGCATAAAAGAGTTTCGAAATATTTTTAAAAAGCGAAATGTTCCACTACTATACTTATTCATAGAAAAATATTGCAAAAGCACGATTAAAGCAGTGAAGAGTTTTGCCGAAGGACTAAAAAGAGATATAGTTGCGGTTGAAAATGCCGTAGCCTATGACTATAGTAATGGTTTTGTAGAAGGGACAAACAGTCGATTAAAAATGATAAAACGAACAATGTATGGACGTTGTAGAAAACAATTATTAGAGGCAAAACTTCGATATGTTGGGAAATTTAAAAACGGATAATTGCGGAAGAACCATTTGAACCGTAATATTCAACAGATCATAATTCCAGTTATTTACTCTCATCACTCTCATCACTATTAACAGAAAATCTATTCCCAGAACTAAGTCCCTTAAAGAAGAAAAACGGCTACCAAAACCCATATTTGCTGAGTTTGTAGCCGTTATATCACCTTACACTATCTGATTTACTACAATTATAACAATATATACATCACCCTTTTTAGCATAATCTAAAATTACCTTAATTGTTCATAGAACTATTAAAACTGCTCAGTATTGTTTCACAACCCAATTATTTCAATAAAACATGGAATTATTCCGCACTTACTGGCAATCGCAATTTAATATCTTAATCAACTGCTGCAATGTTTTTCACTAACTGAAAAAAAATGAACAATGTCTGAATCATAACGATCCTTCTCCAAAGCTTCTCCATCTCTATATCCTAATGCAATTACTGAAAATGGAATCAGCACATTTTCACATTTTAAATACTCAGCTAATAATTTCACTCGCATTTCATCCGGATAAAAACCAAGCCATACACCATCAAGATCCTCTTCCTTTGCCGCAAGCAATACTCCATAGGAGCAAATTGCCATGTTCTGCACCCACCAGCTGTTTCCCTGCTTATCTGTCCATTCTTTTTCCTTCCTAAGACATGGAATAATCAGTACAGATGCATTTTTTGCCGGAACCGCATATGGGCTCATCTGTGAAATTTTTTCTTTTGCCGCATCTTCTGTAACTACAATAAATTCCCATTCCCTAGAATTTCCAGCACTAGGAGATGCCATTGCATATTTCAGAATACGCATGATTTTTTCCTTGGTCACCACCTTCTTTCTAAATTTTCGTACAGAAATGCGTTTTGATAAAATTGATTTTTTTTCTTCATTTTCCAAAAATGCTTCAACTTTTGGTGAAAGTAGTGTAACACTGTATGTCACGATCTCCGAATGTCCCGGCTTCAAAACATGAATACCTTTTTTCTGATACGGATCATAGCCTTCTTCCTCTGATGCTGCTATTCCGTTACACGGTTCAATGCATATATAAGAAGCATTAGGCACCGACCAAATAGAAAAATGGCTGAATCCAGGAAAGTCAATTATAATTTTATGCTGATTTTTTTCACTAGCTAAACAAACACGCTGAGAAGAAAGCCCCTTAAAGTTCCATGCTCCATTTACAAACATCTCTGAATGTAACGGGATTTTCTTTGTCTGCATAAGGCATGGTACAGGTTTTCCTATTGTTCTTCCATTCAACAATGGATATCTATTGGCCGTTTCTTCCTTCTCAAACTCTAAATAATAATCTTCATAAACCTCTCCTTTATAAAGCGGAACACAAAAACCTATATGTTCTCCAATAGAATATGGCATTTCTTTTTCCGATTCATTATTTATAAATTGTTCCACATGAAGAATATTTCGATCAAGGCTATATACTATTGTTAGTGAAAAATCAAAAGGATATATTGTCTGTATTTCTTTGTTTGAATGCAACGTACATATCATTTCTGTATCCTTACAATGAATTTCAAACTTTTCTAACCTTCCAAATCCATGACATGGCATTTCATATTCTTTTCCGTCTATAACATATTTGTTATCTTTCCAGTCACCAATAGCAGGAAATAAAAGCGGTGAATGATCTGACCAATATTTAGGATCCCCTTGCCATATATATTGCAAATTATCCATTTTATTCCGTAAGGAACAGATTTCTGCTCCTATTTCTGAAACAATCAGTTCCAGATATTCATTTTGAATGATATACAAACTTATCCTCCTATTCTCTCCAAATATTCCACAATCTTTCTTCCCTGTTCTCTCTGTGCTTCCGTGATTAATGCATTAGGTTTTTTTAATTCACCGCACTGAACACCCATTATTTGTAATGCAGCCTTAAGTGTAGGGAAAAGACCAGTGGCATTCAGCATATCCTCTACATCATTGATATTTCTCTGATACTTCAAAGCAGTTTTATAATCTTTATCTTGTACCGCATCATAAAGTTTTTTTGCCAACCGTCCAGTAAGATTAAAAGTACCTCCTATTGCTCCATCTGTTCCCATTAAAAGAGCATGGTACAATATATCGTCAAAGCCTGTAAAAAGAATAGCATCCGGGCATTTTACTCTCACCCTGTCAAGAAGATAATAATCATTGTGGGTAAACTTCAATCCCACAATATTAGGATGCTTCAAAAGCCGCACCAACATACTCTCCGTAAAGTCCACCTTTGAAAAAGAAGGAATTACATAAATCATCAGCGGAATAGAAATGTGATCCGCTATATAAATATAATAATCCACTATTTCCTCACTGTTGTATCCATGGAAAATCGGTGCGATCATAGCTACCCTGGAATAACCTTCTTCTTTTGCACAAGCTCCCAACTCAAGAACTTCTTCAAAAGCAAGTGCAGAAATATTAGCAACCAGATCAACTTTTCCTGCAGTTTCATCTGCCACAATGTGATATAATTCTTTCATCGCTGCCGTTGACATTTTATATCGTTCACCCATTGTACCGCCCACGAATAGCCCTTTTACACCACAATGATCTATATTATGTCTAACTATTTCCCTGATTCCTCTTTCGTCCAAAGAACCATCTTCCTGAAAAGCAGTAACCATTGCTGCATAAATTCCCTTCATTTCCATACTCCTAAAAAACTCCTTTCAAAATATAATTTTTTTCCTGGGTTAATTCTTCCAATGTTCTGGAAATTCCTTCTCGTCCAATACCACTCTTTTTATATCCACCAAATGCCAAATCCGGTATTCTATATGCGCTGCCTCCATTGATTACATTTCCGGCAGTTTCCAGCCTAGACGCAATGGAAATTGCTCTTCCTACATTCCTGCTAAAGATTGCCCCTGATAAACCATAACAGGACTGATTTGCTATTTCTATGGCTTCTTCTTCAGAATGAATTGTTATAATTGGAAATACCGGTCCAAAAATTTCCATATCTTTTGCGACATCCATTTCAGCCGTTACACAATCCAAAATTGTTGGTTCAAAGAATGCCCTACCAAATCTTTTTCCTCCTGTCACGCAAATTGCACCTTGTGCAATGCAATGCTCTACCTGTTTTTCTACCTGTTCTGCTGCATCCTCACTGATAAGACATCCTACTTGTGTTTGTGGATCCATAGGATCTCCGATTTTCATTCCATTGATTTTTTCCTTCAACTTTTTAACGAATTCATCTTTCAATGTTTCATGAATCAAAAAACGTTTGCTAGCGCAGCATATCTGCCCTGCATTTCCCATTCGACTTCCTACAGCCTCATTTACTGCCAGTTCAAGATCTGCATCTTCCAAAACAATAAACGAATCGTTCCCTCCAAGTTCTAAGAATACTCTGGTTAAATTGTCTGCTGCTTTTTTATAAATGCTAATTCCAACTTCTGTACTTCCGGTCATAGAAATTGCATTGATTCCATGGTGTCCACAAAGATAATTGCCAACCACTCTTCCCTTTCCCGTCACGACCTGTACAGCACATTTAGGAACTCCAGCTTCATAAAGAATCTGCGTCATTCGAATAATTGCCAATGGATTATATGACGGTGGTTTGATAATCACAGAGTTTCCTGCCACTAATGCAGGCATCACCTTTTGTGAATATAAATCAACTGGATAATTAAAAGGAATAATAATCACCATTACTCCAAGCGGTTCTCTCCTAGTAAAAATAATATCCTTTTCTTCGTTTCCATTGGTGCTTCCACCCGGAATACAATTTCCATATAAATGCGCCGCCATTTCACAATATCCTCGTGTTACTTTTGTACACACATCAATCTCGTCTTCTGCTTCTCTTAATGTCTTTCCAGTTTCTGCCGCTAACAATTCTGAGATTTCATGTCTTCTGGATTCATAAAGCTGGATATATTTATAAATAACTGCATTTCTGTTTGCTTGAGAAAGTCCGCCCCATATTTTAAGCCCTTCCTGAGCAGCTTTCACAGCCTCATCCATCAATTCCACTGGCACATCTGGAACGGTATCTATACATTCTCCATTAAAAGGGTTTATTACATTTATTGCTGGCAATTCTTTGCCAATATCTTTACCATTTATATTAATCAGCATGTTATTTTTCTCCTTTATAGGCGTTTAAGTTTTAAGAGTGAGTACGGAAGCGCATCACTTAACGTCATTATGTAAAGATTTCCTTTCGAATCTCCACAGAATCCATGGGTCATTAGGGAGGACATATAAAAGCCAAGCTGTGCCACTACATTTACATCATAATCGAAAATAGTAATTCCTCCACGCTCACCTACATAAATATACTGATCATCTGCCCATATCTCCGACGGTTGATATAATCCTTCTGAGCAATATGCAATCAGTTCCCCATCATCTGTAAATACCTGAATACTGTTTCCTTCTCGATCAGCAACCCAAATACGGTCTTTTTTATCCAACCACAGACTGTGCATAACGAAAAATTTGCCAGGTCCCATTCCAGGTTCTCCCCAAGTATTGAGTAGACTTCCATCATTGGAAAATTTATGTAAAGCACAATTTGCATAACCATCACTTACAAAAATATCGCCTTTAGATGTTTCTACTGCACAGGTTGGTCGATTACAAGGAGGTGCTGCGCGCTTAATAGGTTTAATACTTTCGATAAAACACCAGTCTTTTTGGAATGGTAAATTCATAGGAATCATATTTCCCATTCTATGCATATCTCTCCAAATGCCTGCATCATAACCGCTATCACTAGGTTTATTATAATTTCCAAAATCCCGAATTAACTCTCCATCTGTTGTAAGTTCACGAATCACATGCGTATTGGAATCAGCACAGAGAAGTGTGCCATGATTTGTCACAAACACAGAATGAATAAACTGAAACAGATTTTTCCCAAAATCTCTTATATAATTTCCATTTGAATCTACTACAACAATTGGTCTCTCTCTATCTCTGGTAGCAAGATAAATATTGTCATTTTCATCACAACATCCAGTACAAATTGGCGTATATCTTAAAAAATCTGGAAGTGTCAAAAAGTCTTTATCCAATTCATAGGCAAATTCACCACATTTAAAAATCGTCTGGGCGATTAAGTCTCTGTCCCTATTGGCCTTTATCATTTTCATAGTGTTATACCCTCCATCTTCGTTTAAAATTACACCAAGTCTTAAACTCTTCATCTTCTTTAGGACGATTCTCTGGAATTCCAGGAAGTGATGCAGCTCCATCTACAACCAAATTTGCCCCCGTTATATAAGATGCTTGATCACTTGCCAAAAAAGCAACGGCATTCGCAATATCTTCTGGTGTTCCCATCCGCTCTAATGGCAGCTGTTTCCAAAGATTATCTAAATCTTCAATCTCCTGCTCACAAACCCCCTCTTCTCGCATTTCCTCACTGGTTCTCACACGAATAGGTCCTGGTGAAACACAATTTGCACGAATTCCATAAGGTGCCAGATCCAATGCAAAGGTCTGAATTGCGCGGATAAGTCCAGCCTTTAATCCACCATATAATTCATCATATGGGAATGCACGGATTCCTCTGCAAGAAGAGATAAAAATAATATTTCCTTTAATATTATTTTCTCCCATAATTCTTCCAGCTTCTCTGGCTGCCATAAGATAAGAACGAAAATCCAAATTAATTAAAAAATCAATTGTTTTTTCATCCATTTCATAAATGCTATTTACCAAAGACTGTCCAGCATTACATATCAGAAGATCCAAACCACCCAGTTCATCATAAGCCGTCCTTACAAATTCTTCTGCTGTTCCTTTTTCATTCAATGCAAACTGATGCATAAAGCACTTTACCGCATATTTTTCCGTTACTTCCTCCACTAATGCTTCTGCCTGTGCTTTTCCTCTCTCAGAAAGCGCAGGCCGCACTGGGAAAGGGC